>JACCDO011969630.1_pt1 | contig 20183 bp, 12 predicted proteins | sample 7446101 | NCBI WGS metagenome assembly JACCDO01 (sample SAMN15323440, study PRJNA562643) | freshwater metagenome | isolation source: river surface water | place: USA:Blue River Watershed | collected 2017-08-16
CTTGGCTATTCTCTGCGCGAAGTCGTCCCCGCCTCCGATAGCACCAGCGACGGGGACACCCGTTGTGCGACCGGAATACCAACCTGATTTGGGCTCTTGCGTCTTACTCACACTACTAACTATCTCCTACCTTTTCCTTCTGCGAGATTATCCGAACTGCTGTCTGTGTGAGTAGTGTGAGTGGGCTCTCACCACCGATGTAGAATTTATTCTCATCAAGCGACGGTCCCTGTGCTGTCGCGATTGTGATCCACTCATCTGACGTGAGTGTAACACCTGCTGCTTGCAGGAGTGCCAATGAGCGATGACTGTGCGGCATCTTAGGTAGTGCAGGATTATAGACGTAGAGGATACCTGCCTTGTCACGGTGCCAGTCTGACGTCTGCGGGAGGTAGTAGTCAGTCGTCATGTCACCTACACGCCCGATGTCATGGAACAACCCAGCAATCAACATGCTCTCAGGATCAACACCGAATGTTGCTGCGCCTTCCAGCGCTCGCATAGTCTTGACGACATTAAGGCTGTGCTCGATGAGACCGCCAGTCTTTGCTGTTGTCTTCTCGCGTCTATCGTGCCCAGGACAGATGACAAGACGCTCTCCAAGGTCATCGACCAGTTTGAGAAGTGCATCTGATCTACTGCCGCACTTCTGTGTTAGTTTGCGGAAGATATTGTAGTTATTTTCGAGGTTGTCGGTGCTCATGTGTCTATTGTCTTCAACTTAAGGGGCATTGTACAATCGAGTGATGGAATGTAGATCCCTTGTTTGACACGTTCCTGGAGGTGCTGCGCTGCTTCAGGTGTCAGATCAACCATGAGCGCATCATGGATGAGGTAGAGCGGTGTCAGCTGTACTTGTTCTCCCTCAAGTTCATCGAGCAGATGTGTGAATCCTTGACAGACAACATCAACTGCAGTCGACTGGACAGCATATGCGACGAAGGGTGACTTCTTCTCACACTTGATGATGCGTCCGAAGTGATTTGTGATGTGCCCCTCGGCGTCGAACTGCTCACGCAACTTCTTAGTCATCGCATCGACACCGAAAGCATCGCGCACCTGGAAGAGGAGATCATTAGCGTGAGGAATATCAGAAAACTTCTTCGCAAAGTTAGAAGGCGTCATGCCGTACAACGCTGACATAATCGCCGTCTTGAGCACTTCACGTGGGACCTGCACTTCAACCTGATCAGATGCCCATGCATAAGCATCACCGTCAAACTTCTTGCCCTGCATTGCCAAACAGACGCAGGGTTCAAGTGACGTGAAGTCGATCTGGAGTATCTTGCCGTCAGCATAGCGGCTCTTGAAGATCTTGCGGTACTGCTTGTCAAGCGTGAGGATGCTAGGTCCGTCATAGATCGACATGCGTCCTGTGACCGATGACCAGATGTCGTATGTCGAACGAGGTGCGAGATCACCGTCAGCGGGTTTAAACGCTGCAACACGATCATCATCAATCTGCTTGATGACATTAATGTCGACATGAGGCTGCTGCAATCTCTGCAGTAATCTCTGTTGAACTTGATAATCACGGCCATAGTAACTGTCAGCCCACCGGTCGCGAAGTTCTAGGAGATCAGCAGAGAACTTCTGGAGCCATTTCTTAAAGACATGGGGAGGAAGCGCCTGCGCCCAGGGTGGTGTTGATCCAATCAATTGCCAGGCATTTACGTGACTACTTTGAGGCACATCGGCGACTTGGCTCTTCGTCGCAAGAGAAATATGCCGCAAGCTTTTCTGCACGTTATTAGATGACCAACACCATGCATCATCTGGAATGCTATCTAATAGTACGCAAGCGCCGCTCTGCTTCAGACCTAAACAGAGATTTGTTCCTACAATACTTTTATCTACGACTAGATCGTGTGTCATCGAATAAATCTAGCCAGCGATGATTAGATTTATTGCATATTTTTTACTGCATCTTCATATTCGCGTCTTGCTTGTAGCGGATCGATAGATGATTTAGTAGGTGCCGATGTTGCAGGTTCTGCTTTCTTAACTTCAGCCTGTTTCGGCTTCTCAAATGTCTTATTGTAGTTCTCAATCATCGTTGTCAAGCTTGACACTGATCCTTGTCCCTTGTACACTAGATTTAATGAAGTAGTGAAGTCACCAGGCTTAAAATCATGCTTAACTGATGTGACGTAGTACAACGAGTCGAGTGTTGTGCCTGTACCTAAATCGAGGTAGACTTCCTGCCCACGCTCAATAATAGGCAGACCAAGCATATTGACCGTGACAGAGCCTGGAAAAAGCTTGACTTCATTGACATCTGATGATTCGTCGGCTTTAACGCCCCCTAGAAATAAATCTTTTCCTATTTCAAGGATCTGCTGTTGTGCGATGACCGGGTTAATATCCGTTGAAACAGATACACTTCGTAAAACTGAATTAGTTGCACCGTATGTGATACTAGGCGCTATACGCTTGAATGTGGCCTTTGCTTCATCAGCTGTAATTCCTGATGTAGGAATTGCTTGGTTAGTTAGATTAGTGCCTTTTACTTTTCCATACTCATAAGCTTTGACAATTAGATCAAAATTGGGTGATGCGTTTGAGTCATACACAATTACTTGTGCTATTAGACGATTTGGATCAATTTGATAGTCTGCTAAGCTTGTGCTTTTGTCTGTGAAGACTTTAGCGGGTACGCTACGCACAATGTACCTAATGTTTGGTGTTGTGAAGCCTGGCGTAATCTTAAATTCATCTTCTTCCGGTTTAGATGCTTTTTTAACAGGTTTGTCTGCCGGGTCTCCAGAAGGCTTTACTGGATCAACCTTGATGGCATCGTATTGATTTTGCGTAGCAATGCCGTATTGTGGTTGTTTAGGATTATTAAGATAATTCCCAAGTAGTAGAAGAGCATTATTGATGCTAGAATTCTCACCGAGTGATCCTGGCATGTCAGATCTTTTTATAACATCAACAAGCTTGATAGGTGCGTCACAAATTTGACTTTCAGCTAGATCACCTGCCTCTTTGTTAAATTTAAATGTGTGTATTTGGACCTCATCATAGAGGCCGGTTGCTGCAAGAGGCATGCCAACGAAAAGCGTCAAATAAGCTGCGACTGATGTGTAGTCTTCTTTGGAGATGCTGTAGCGCTTGTCGTTTATCTTTTGAAATGCATTTTCAAAACCTTTAATGTTCACTCTATAAAGTATTTTCTTTAGCTCCTCAAATATTTCTTCATTTTTGTAGTATCTTACATAATTCAGAATTGTTACAAGCTTTTCAATTAAGGCTTTACGATCTTCTTCGCTTGTGTCATCTTTTTTTGCATACTCCCAAATTAAATCTGTAAATTTACGATCAATAAGATACCCAGTTCTTGACTTGTCAATCAAAAGCGTTGTGACTGGCTTAATATCAACAGTTGCTCTTTCACGACCTTCAGTAGCTTCAATGTCTGCTTTGATAAGCTTGTTAAGAAGATCTGACGCTAACGATCGTGTAACGAACCCACCGTTTAAAATTGATCCATTGACAGCATCAACAGATGCACCGCCCATTAATCTTAGATTAATAGTCATGGCACCACCATCTTGCATTGACATATTGTATGTTACGGGTGAAAATACTTCACGAAACCTCAAAGCATTTAGATACCGTGCTACAGGATTATTGAATTCTGGGGCAGCGTGTGGGTGTATCCAGCCCCACTCAATCTCAAAGTAAAGAGATGAAAAATTACCAACAGAAACAAGTGGAGAAATATCTGGAAGGCGTGATCTATCGTGAAGTGTAATTGATAGATCAGCTGTCTTTTTCGACATTAACGCAATGCCAACAGACTCAATTGACACATTAAAGCTATTAAGAGATAAAAGCGGAACAGATGTGTCAAGTCGTCGAGGATTGCTTAGCACTTCTGTAGGATCGGGTAAAAGTGTCTGCGGCGCATAAAACGTCTCCAATCCTACAACTTTTCCACTTTTTAATTTTTTTGCTATCTGAGTTGGTGCACCAAACAACACAGGTTCTGAATTATAGAAAATTCTATCATTATCATAATCTTGACTCTGTTTTAGAAAAGCTGCAAGTGATAGCTTTGAATATCTCCCTTTCTTCTTGCTAAATCTATCAACTATATTTAGACGAAAAAATGGCACGCAAAGTGACATATTAATGCTGTCAATAGCATTGAAAAAGACATTACAGTAATCTGATGCTGATGACGATGGATCAAGATACCGGTTAGTGTGCCTGTAAAGTGACACTTGTGGGTAATTTGGTGCGTCTGCTACGTCTGGTGTACTATTTATCGCTGTGTACAACAGATCAGTTTTCTCGCTTCTTGATTGATTAAAGACCCACATTCTATCAAAATTAGTGCCGATCGTCTCTTGAATCACATCAAGTCTTGTATTGATTTCATCTACTCTCGCTTCACTGCCTGTTACGGGTAAACCATCTACATAGAGACTCTTTCTCTCTTCTCTGAGCTTTTTTGATTCTTCAATAAGTGCGTCATTCTGGAGTGATCTTTCATTATATTTCTGCAGGTCTGCGACCTCAGTAACATCTGGTGTTAGACCTAATTTATTCCTTAATGTCAGATTATCGCTATATGAGATAGTTTTCCCATTAACTGCGACGGTCATATCTTTGGCGCCATAGACGTTTATATCTCCGCCTAAAACACCATCTGGCGTCAGTCCAATCTGTGTAATTAAGTCACGATTGAATAAATCAGTTGTGAAGAATGCACCGTCAGGTGAAAGTAATGTTGAAATTGCTGTAGATTTATTTCTATCATTGCCCGACAATTCATCAAATAGATTCTTTCCTATTTTTTCAATGACTGTTGTCGGCTGACGTGCAGGTGTGCCTGATATTTGTTGACTTGCACTTTGTTGGTCAAGACTACTAAGTTCATCGCGTGTCCTAAGCGTCAGAAATTGCTTTAGCTCGTTGTATGCTGCACGCAGCTCGGATGTAGGTGTAACCCCTGGACTCTTTAGATCTGTAGGGACATTCATCTTACCTACCAATACTCAAAGCAGCTTCTAGATTCCTAGGAATTTTAACGATTGTGCCTACAGGGCATTGAAGAGCCCAGCCAATACCGCTGGCTGCCGCTATCACCCACCAATAGCGACTATCGCCGTAGAATTGACCTGCAAGGTGATCTAGACGCTGCCCTTGAGTGAGCACAATTGTTGTTGTCTCTATTTCACCTGCTTCAACTGCGCTGAAGATAGGTGAACTTCCCATCCATCCGTTAATTCCTTGTCCGTCATTAATTCGTGTTGTAAATGTGTACCTGCTGCGTGCCATCTCTACCTCTTCGTCACTGTGGATGCACCCTCACGGATGAAATTCTGTTTTGAGATCACGCCGCCGTCATCATGTGGGTCGCCGCTGATTGTGTTCATGACAGAACCAACGTTATGGGTCGGAGCACGCATGTAACCGCTAGCGTCAAGACCGGGCGGAAGATCGTGAATACACTCAAATGAGATGGTCACTTTCGTACCCATCGGAGCACGTGCCCCCCAATCAGTCTCCCAGTTAAAGTCCATCCAGTTGAAAGAGAGCTGCTTGATGACCCCTGCAAGGCCTCGGCCTTTGTTATTTTCGAATGCACGAACGATGGCATTATTCTGTGGTGACATAAAACCCGCGACGCCTTCTGTCTGTGCATTGCTATAGATACTTGATGGATTAATATTAACAGCAGCTGCAGCGCTATCAACACCTGCTGCAACCAGATCTGTTATTGCTTGTATTGGATTGATTATAGTACCTGCAAGCGCAAACACGCTGCCAAAATCGGGCAACAAATCATCATGTGTGACTTGCAAACTCTCAAATGTTGCGTTTGTAGACGCACCGTCGCGCTTCTTGGGTAGCCACGTACCTGGATCTATAATCGTCACAATATAACGTGTCTCACGTGTAAGTGCGTCACTATCGCCGATTGGATTAAGAATTCCATCTTGCTCGGGTGTTAGAGAAAGTGTTGAATCTGTGCGGGATTGATTCTTTCTTGATGTTATAAAAACACGAAGTGATCTACGTGCTACAAACTTTCCTGTCACATTTCCTGCTGCATCAACAACATCATACGGTCTTTCTCTAGGCTTGAGATACGCGATTGATGCTTTACTTGGATAACCTCTATTTTGTGTAGCACCTATATCCGATAGTCCTATAATACTCTCGAGGTCAGTTGTGTCTGGATTATCAGGATTCTGGGACCACGCTGTCATTAGACCGTACCCTATTGGGTTGACAAATCCGTTAACAAGAAAATTGCTTACTACATTTGTTGCCGTTGTATTATAAGCATTGTTTGTATTAGTCGCACCTAGATTAGATGCTGCGGCAATTGTCTTAACTGGCGAACCAAATATGCTGTAAAACGCTAACATTGAATAGTTTTCTAACAGCGCATTATTAATTTTATTAACTGACTTACTAATATTAGATAAAAAATTATTTGGACTTGAATCAAATTTGTTGACGTTAGTTCTTTCGCTTCCAATTCCAAAGAATCTTGCAAGATTGAATCTTGAGTAATTACTTTTGACAACATCACCGACACGAAGTCGCATAAGGGGTGTAGCACCTACTACTTGACTAAAAGGTTGCTCAAATGTTATGTCTTGTTCCTTGTTGATGACCTGCTGTCCTGGTGCATACTTTGGATAGACGCATGCTATGAGCCTGTTTAGCTTATACCACATCTCATCAAAATCATCTCTAGACGTTGCTGCAACTATGAAGGAAAGCGACACAGATCTCGACGTCGATGAGTACATCTGCACAGGATCAGCACGCCCAAACGCTTTGAAGGAAGTGAAGCTTGCACCGAATGAGTCTGATAGTGTCTCTAAGAACGCGTGAAAGGATATGATCTCATTTGTGCGTAGATCGTGGAAGTAGAATGGGACGTATTCGGCATCAAGCTTGTCTTCCATGATCTTGACGATATCACCTGGTATCCTTGCGTTGCTGCCTTTCATGTTGGGATCTGTGTAAGTCTTCTCTACAAGCGTTGAGGCCAGCATACCACGTGCTGGATTCTCACCTGTGAGAAGGTTACCCATCTGCAAAGAAGCACGCACCACATCATCAGAGAGAAGATAAAGCCCTGGAACGCTGTTGCCTCGCCAACTTAGCGCAAGAGGCGACCTACCTGATCCCTCACGACTCTTTGAGATGCGTGTTCCTGCCGTCACAGGTAAGTCGTCAACTTGCTCGACCCCTGCCGCAATCTTGATGTCAGACGAGATAGAGTCAGGGCTATATGTCTTACCCGTCACTTGCAGAACGATATCACCTACCGTAGCGAACGTGTTCATCACTCTCACGGCCTTACTACGGGAAAGATCGATGTAGTATTGCGCTGAGATATTATCAGCTGGTTTGACTTGTGCTTTAATAATATCGACTGCAGAAGACGCAACTGCTTCCCAGAACCCGGGTGAGTTGATCAGTGTGCCAAAGTATTCTGGTGATTGTGCTGGTGATCCTGTTCCACCTGCAACCTTGCCTAGCATGACACCCATTCCTGCTTGAACTGCATCTGCGTATGGGTGCTTGGTGGGCACAAGAACTACATCTGTGATCATCCTGTCATAAGCGTTGATGCGACTATAGATTGATCCTCCCATGTAGTAAGGACCAAGACTTTTAAGCTTATCTGCTTCGTCTGTTGGAACTGGAACTAACCCATCGATCTTGAGAAGGGTCGCAAGTTTATTAATAGCAATGTAGGCGCGTGCTTGTGACAGTTTCACATTTCCGGGCTTTGTTGTATCTGAGAATGGTGTGTCACTCGTGTATGTGCTCGGTGTTGGTCGCGTGTAGCGTGCGTCATCTTCATCAAGATCAGTTGGCGATCCGCGTCCTTGCCGCATTGATGTGCCATCAGGTTGCTTTGGAAATCCTGCTGCTTCAGCAGGCGCAACACTGTCAAAAGTTAGTGTATCACCACCTAGCTTGGTACTCATTCTCACTGCAGCGCCCGGGATGCTTAAGTCCTGTGCGTCTGCTAGACCTCTAAAGAATTGGTCCGAATTTTGAGACCCAGGAATTGTGTAACCTGCAGCTGACGTAAGGAGCCACGCCCCCACGCCTCTAATCTGGTCGTATGTGTACGCCTCAGCTGTTGGTGAATCACTCACCTGGTACTCACCAAACGCGCGTTGTGTGCTCTGAAATTTAACTTCATCTAGTTGACTAGTTGTCGTTCCAAATGGTACAGTGGCACGTTGGGAGCTTACACGATTGTCCTGGTCGACTGATTGTAGGATTCCCGTCTGCATGCGACCGCTCTGTGTCTCTGTATTCACATATGTGTCGATCTGTGGATTACCTGTTGTGTCGAGTTCACGACCGCCGACGCCGCTTAGCAAGCTGTCACCGCTCTTTTGTGGATCACCGCCAGTCTTGTCTAGGTAAGTAGTGAGTGGATAATCAGTTGAATCTTGCCTGCCGCTGTTGGACAGCTGCATCGCTTGCCCGAGTGTAGTCCCTGGACGGGCAAAAACTCGGGTGGCGCCCTGCTGGTCTGGTGGTGTTATAGGATCGCCGCGATCTGTAGCTGCGGCTGTCTCTCCGTTAGGCTCAATTGTGTATAGATTGCCTGCCTGCTGCGTCAAGTAAGCGATGTACGCTGCAGCGAGCCCGTCTAGACCGACGACAGGCTCGCCTGTGTTTGGATCTATACCGAGGTCATCTCCCTCGTTGACGACATCTGTGGGTGATGAGTCACCGGGCGCGGGTGTCAATGTGATCCCAGACGCGCTGGAACCGCGTGCTGAGAGAAAATCTCTAAGAGTCGATCTTGTCTGCCTGCTGTCTGCCACTGTTTGCAACCCTCTCGACGATGCCGTTCAAGACAGCCTCTATCTTACTTATCTCGGACTCAGGTATCACGGGACGTGTCATTGTTATGCGATCAAGCTCACGCTTGAATACATCCAGCGCGGCTTGTTCTTCTACTGTGAGATCATCAAAGTCTATCATCCGATACCACCAAAGACATTGGGCTTATTCATCATGATGTCGCGCAAGACAAGCTCCGTGAGCTGGCCAACGTCAAGCTCTATACGAAGTGATGTTCCCACACCTGTCAAAGAAGCACGGACAGCGTCTGTAAATGCAGGAACTGGGGGACGTGCTGGAGGTGCAGGAGACGGTGGGGGTGACGTCGTTGGAGTGCGACTTTCTAATGCTTCAGAAGACACCGCAGCCACTGTGTCTCGTTCATCAACAGGTATTGCAACTCTGCCGCCAAATTGTCCATAGTTGCCGTAAAGAATACGGGCGCCCTCCTTGTCGAGCGAACCCTTCATAATAACGTCTTCTGCTTCTGGCATTGTTTTAACTGCTGTCTTGCCCGATGCAAGATCTTTCGCTTCTTGATCGGACAAATCAAATGTTACCTTAATAATCTTTTCAAGTTGCTCACTTACTTCTCTAGCAAAAAGTTCTGCAGCTTCTTTAACAGATTGTTCAATTCTACCTGAATCTATTGTTTTGACACCAAATTTGGTCGAAGCAGTTGTAAAGATGTCATCTGCCTTAGTGAGCGTGTTAAGCAGCTCTTTAATAGCGGGTGCAGCTGTCTCTGTGTATTCTCTAGCGAGGCGATGCAATCCGTCGGTAGATCTCTCTGCCATCTCAGAGACAGCGACACCGTTCTGAGCGAACACCTTCGCTGCACGCTCTGACAATGCTGTGATGTCTTGTGCCGACCTGACCATGCCTTCGTTAAGCTTGACTCGTGACTCAAGACGTGCATCTAGCGCTCTCTGCTGTTGCTCAGATGTAAGACCTTTCTCCAGTTCACTGCGTGCATCTTCCTGCTGCTGTGTCATCTCATCAAGAGACCGAACATTTCCATCCATTAAACCACGAAGACCTTCCATCGTGATCCCGAGCTGTTGTGTGATCATTCTCCTGTATGCAATCGGCATATCGTCAAATGACTTACCTGCCGACATCAATCCCTCTCTGAGTCGCTCTATCATCATTGCAGGATCCTCGAACTTTAAGGTCATAAGTTCAAGAGCGTCGAAGTTGGTGCCAAGTGCCGAATTAAGTTGTCCAACAGTCTGTGCAGCTGACTCGAATGTGTCGAATTTACCCATTGCGCCTTGCAGATCGTTGACGTTCATGTGTAAATCTTTGACACGTGCGGCAATCTTTGCAAATTCGTCGGCGCCGCGCATGCCGAAAACTTCAATGTTCTGTGACATCTTCAAGACGTCGCCGACAATCATCTGTGAGTTGTAACCAAACGCGTTCTGCGCAATTTCACCTGCTTTTACAACTTCATTGAAATAGTCTGTTGTTGCTTCACCTGTCCGAATGTAGTTTAGGCGTATGGTCTCTGTCACGTCTCTAGAGTTTATTCCTAGACCTACAATGGCAACGTCAATCCTCTTGAGCTCTTTTAAAGACTCATCCATGCTCTCTGGAGACAGCATCTTCTTAGCAAAGGGTTGCTGGAGTGTCTCATCTTTGAGAATGTTGAGGAATGGTTCAAATGCTTTCTGCGTGCTACCCATGATGTCTCTAATTGGGACACCTTGCACCATGAAGAAGGAGTCAGGAACTAATTTACCGTCTTGCCCTTCTTTAAAGCCTGTAGCACTTCTATAGAACTTATCAATAGAAACTTGTGTATTCAAAAAAGCGCTATCAGTAGCATTTACATCACTTATAAACTTTAGTTGCTCTTCTCTAAGGGACCCCACTGCATCGCCTGCAACATGGCCAAGCGTCTCATAGTAGCCCTTAAGCTTATCTGTTGCATTTCTTGATGCAGCGTCAATCATATCTGTAGCAGACTTAGCATCTGTTGCCATCACATTGAATAGACGTGATGATCCACCGATTGATGCAGCGATCTCCTGCGTTAGTGCTCGACGCTCTTCTGATAGGTCATTTAAACGCTGTGCGGCGGCAAACATCTCATCGTTGAAAATTTTGACGCCTGTGTGCAATTTAGCTAGACCTGATGTTGCGTCAGCTGCGCCCTGTGATGAAGCACGATAAGTGTCATTAGTCGATGTTCGCGCAACCCTAATTGATCGATCGTATTTTTCAATCTCAGCATTTTGCTTTTCTAGAAGCGCTAAGTTTCTATCATACTCATCTTGCGCCTCTTTAACGTAACCAGCAGCTTCTCTTTTTGCTTTTGTTTGAATAAGAATATGCTGGGTGATAAGAGATTGTAATTCAAGTTCTCTCTTTGCGTCATCAGATGCCATTTTTGCACCTTCCTAATCTCTACTTATCTTTGTAAATAGATGACAGCGGTGTGTCCATGTCATCATACGATTTAGCTTGTGGTGATTGTGTCTTATACTGTAGAAGTCTTCTAATGAACCAACTTCTGATCTTCACGGGTATTGCATAGAATATGTCGTACGACATATTCATGTTCATCATCAATGCGAAAGCCTCTTCTAGCTGTCCTTCTTTGTACTCAAGACTGAGGCCAAAAAAAGCTTGCCCCCATGGGAAGGGACACCTCACTATCTGCACCGCAGGAACTACAGTGATACTCTGTTTTCATGCTAAGCCCTGGTTCGTGCTTCCTGATATACTCACGCAAGTAAAGCGAGTCTTTGGCAGGCATGTTGGAGATGAATGTCGAAATCTTATTCTTATCTGTAACATTTGCAACTGACAAAGTCTGGTACGATAGACGAGTTGTGACAGGACTCTCAGCTGATTCGCCCAGGAGCTTCTTGCGTCTATCAAGCAATGTAGACAGCTCTTGCTCATCTTGACCTGTCATGAACTTAAATGTGACTTTTTGCTTTGTGACTGGCAAGGTTGTCTCGAACTGATTAATACCTGGCTGGACCGGAGAAATTTCGAGACGCTGAATCTCAAGCTTGCTGAGATCAAACTCGTGTGCTTCTCGCTTGGTACAGGCCGGACAGTCCACTTCAACCTTATAGTCTGCTCCATACCCGGTGATCCTTATAGCTACAAGGAGAGCCTGCCTATCGCCTGATAGCATTTCATTAGGATCAATATTACGCTCAAGTACACACGACTTAATCAGCTCAGTAATAGTCGTTCCTTGCTTAGAGTAGGCTCTGGACATGAGAATGTCCTCTTCTTTCGCTGTCATGGCCTTGATTGAGACTGACTCTTTGCCATGAAGAGGTGACGCAGGTGGGTAGACTAGTCCTTGTGATGGTAGCGGTGCAATGTCAACAGGAACTTCCCATCCAAATTCCTTCATCACATCCTGTTTAATCACACCTTCAAGAGCTGAAGGGCGCTGTTGCGTAGTTTGACTTGCATTAAAGATCTCGTTCTTGCGTGCCAAAGTAAAATCTCCCACCTAAAGTATAGGTGGGAGATTTCATTGTTAAATGGCAAAGATCAGAACTGGAGTACGCAGTTATCAAAGCGAAGTGTCAGATCAATCTTCATAATGTCGTCAGATCCGTAATCAACACCGTTGTAGTTGGCTGATGTGATGAATGCACCCTTAAAATCCCAAAGCTCAACAACGGTGCCGACAGGATCAAGCATCTTCAGTTGGCAGTCTCTCTTGTAGAAGTCGGCGTAACCTGCACGACCGCTTACCATCTCCTGGTGTGTACGGAGCCACTCCATCACTTGCTGTGCCCCCGATGGTGCGATAGGATCGTGAAGAGTGATACCAATAGTTCCAAAAGTGAACTTCTTAGCAATATAGCGCGTGCTGTTGATCCACGGAATGGGAAGGTCGGCGCCTGTGAAAGTAGGTCTCGATGCTTTTGAAACAAGGTATGAGTCAATGCCCTCAAGCGCAAAGATCCATCGATGTTGACGCTTTGGCTCAAACTTGTTGGGAAGCATGTCGGTGACTGAGAGTGTCTCTGCCATTTTGGAATATCTCCTGTCTTTAACTATCTATCAAGTGAGTGTTACACCTGCATTGCTGAGCTCAAAGCTGAGGGCGATGAACTCAATAGAGCGGGTGGGTTGGATGAAGATCTTGCCGCGGATCGTGTTGTTCTCGATGTCGGCCTGTGTTGTAGTTGTGGAATCAATCACAACTTTGTAACGGTCAAGACCACCCTTCGCGCGGATCGATGCGAGGATCGGATTGACCAGGCTGTTGAACCTCTCAAGTGTTGCTGCTGTATTAGGCTCAAAGATGATCTGATTTGACACGGCACGGACCTGACGACGGAGGGCGATGAGGAGACGACGGACATTAACTCGATCAAGAGCTGATGCTTTTGCGAGAAGAGTCCGTTGTCCGTAAATCACTAACTTGCGATCTGATGTTGATGTAATGTCAAGGATTGGGTTGATGTGTGCATCGTAGATTGAGTCAGCAAGCGTGCCCTGCTTAATCTGAGTTGCTGCTGATCCTACCGTTGTGATGACTCCGCGGTTAGAACCTGCAGGCGCAAACCAAGGATAGGAAACCCTGTCGTTGTAAGCAAAAGCACCTAGAACACCAACAGACGGTGGGACGCGCTGTGTTGTTGACCCTACGGGTATATTGATGTCTGGGAAGTACGCCGCTGCAAATGAGCTGTTGAGACCGCGGTTACTAAAGGCGTTAATTGTGTTTGAGATGCTCACATCAGAACCGTCGTACGAACCTGTCAGTACAACATTGAATGAGTTTCTTTCCTCAACGTCCATCAGATAGAGACAGTCGAATCTATTCTCAACTGCTGAAATTGTGTAATCAGTAATTGAGCTGTGCCTAATTCCTGGAACAACGAGCAGATTAATGTCAGCATCGTCCTTGCTACCCATAATATCAACAGCCTTTCGGTATGCTGATACTGTAGGTCCAGCAGTACCTCCTTGACCTGCTGAGTCGTCGATCTCACGTTTTACAGCGTCATTAGTAAGATTGGCTTTATCAGCATTGAAGATGTTGACGCCATCAAATCCGCCTTGCGCAATAAACTGGAACTTTGCGTATGATCTATTAGCAGTTTCTCTAAGATCATCGACCTGGAATGCGCGTGTCTTTGCTGCATCATTAGCACTAATGTTACCATTTCTAACGTATGATGCATTAACCCACTGCGTGCTGTCTGCGCGATTGTTAATCGATGTCGACCCTGTAACGACCTTAAGACGCTCTAGTGAGAAGAAGTTGTTATTGAAAACGTCAACATCGACAACATTGCCGTTCGTAGTTGCCGCACCAGGATTATTCTCTACAAAGAAGTTCATGTTCACAGTAGAAAAAGCCGGGAAATAGCGTGTATGACTGTCAACATATGTCATCTTAGCTGTCGTAGAATTAAAGTCAGACACACTTGGAACATCCGTAAATTGAATACCCCACGACAACGATGAATCAGCAATACCTGAATTTGAGATGTTTCTGCGGTACGGGATAGGTGGCTCGATTACTCTCTTAAGAACATCTGTTTGTCCTATAGCAAAATGATCTGCATCTACAAGATTTGTTAAGAGCATGCTACCAGATGTTACAAGATGTCCATAGCCATGGTGACCAACGGGTAGAGCATTAACAGGAACTTCTCCCGCTAGAAACGCGTCAGACATCTCAACTCTAATGTATGGATTAAGAATTGGGTAGTCACCGTCTGTAACTAATTTTTGTGATGTCAAACTCTTGTCAAAGTCAAAATAGGTATTTTGATCACCGATTCTCAGCGCAATGTAGTTACTTGAATTAGGATCGAGTGTTAATCCTGTAAAATCAACACCTTCGACTTGTGTAAGGTTAAAGATTCCACCGGTAGGATAGCTGTAAAGAACAAGATCAAATGTTCCGTAACTATCATCATCTGCGCCTGGGATAATATTCCTAATTTCAAAAACAAATCGTGTGTTGTTGAACGCGCCATCACCTAATGTGTGAATCCGGAATAAATCATAATTTGTTCCACCAAAGTCTTGTGACACAATGAACGGTGTCTTAGCATGTGTGAAACGATCACTAAAATTTTCGTAATTAGGCACAGATGATGAACTTGTATCGCGTGCAAGTGACCCTGTTGTTATAAAAGCTGCATCTTCAATATTTGAAAAAAGACGTGCAGATACAGGATCTAACAATCCTGAACCGGTCACGACAGCAAGCGAAGCAGGGACGTCGTAGTATGCGTAGAGATAGTGACCTTTTTCTTCTATCTTAGTTGGGTCTGTGTTGATGCTCGCGTTCAATGAGAAGTGATTAAGATTTGCAGGATCAAACGAAGCAGTGATTGTATTTACAGTGCCTGTGTATCCATTAAGAAGCAGCACAAACGTTGAATCTAAAATGTTGACCGAACCGGTCAGTGCACCGTTAGTGATACTTGTTGTAGCTGCTACTGACGATGGTGCATTAGAAGTGTTAAAGTTGCCTGACAATGATAGAGTTACGCCTGATGGGGCGAGAAGAACTGCGCGCAATATGGGGTGAGCGCTGTTAGTCGACTGTATGCCTGCATCAGAAAAAATGGTGCTTCCTGCGCTCTCTGACATATAGCAACCTAGGAAATAGGTCCGCCCAGGCACACCTAGATTGACTGCATTAACGTTTCTGCCAACATTTCCATTTGATTGGACTTGCTTTGAGCCTACAACAAAGCCAGCATTAGTAACTTGGCCCGAGGCGGCATTTCTTTGTAGCCCGTTACCAATACCTAAAGTTCTCAGGTATGTCATTGATGCAGGCGACGATGCATTTGTAAAGTATTGCTGTCCAGCAAGCACACCAAAGTCAGTTGTGGCAGGTTCATCTAATGAAGATGCAGCAATTTCTGGTTCTCCGAAGACTCGGACGAAATCATTATTAGATCCTACAACAACGGGAACAAATGCTGGTCCGGACTGTGCTGTTCCTATAATGCCCGCGGAAGGCCCTGTTGGAGATGTCGTCGTAACACCTGTTAGATCAACTTCTCCTGAGTAGACACCTGGTATCATTCGTAAATCCTCTCTTATTCCTAACTATCAATCAAACGAAGCTTGCGCCATTGTCAGTCACAATGAAGTCAACTGAGATGAACTCAATTGCACGTGTTGGGATAATAATAACACGTCCGTTGAGGCGATTTGCGATTGCATCTGTCTGTGTGTTGTTTGTCTCGTCTATGATGACTCGAAATCCTTCAATACCTTGCTGGGCTTGCACTTGTGCAAGAGCCGGGTTGATAAGCGCGACGAGCGCTGATCTTGTTGCAGCATTATTCTGTTCAAACAAGAAAGTCTCTGAGATGTTGCTCACAACTCGCTTTACCTCATTAACGAGACGACGAACATTAACACGATCGAGTGCTGACTTGCCAACTTGCAGTGTTTTTTGACCAAATATCACATAGCCCGTGCCCGGGAAAGATGTAATTGGATTGATTCTATTGTCATAGAGGAAATCCCGATCACTTGAATTAAGTCTAACTGTTGTAGAAGAGACAAAATTGAGTGCGCCTCTATTGAAACCTGCAGGTGCGTACCATGGGTGTGAAACGGCGTCGTTGTAACCGAGCGCAGCGAGTGCAGCAACAGATGCAGGAGCTTTGATTTTTCGCGCCGAGCCTCCCAGGTCTGTCATCGATACATCTGGGAAGTAAACAGCAACAAAATTATTGTTTATGCGTCGTGAAGCAAAGTTATTTCCTGTCTGCTGGACATCGGGGCGATCATTTGTCCCACCAAAAACACGTGTGCCACTGTAGTCGTACCCGGGAATGTCCATTAAATAAATGGCAAACCCATAATTTTGCACAAGTGAGGAGACATAATTTGTAACAGAAGCGTCTCTAATGCCTGGTATTGCAAGAACATTGACGTTTGATGCGTACTTATTAGTTAATATCTCTGCTGCAGTCCTGTATGCAGTCACAATACTGTTATTGGTACCGGCGCCAGGTGTGTACGTGCTGTTAAGTCCTATATTGACAATTGCAACTGCCTTCCCACCCGTCTCAGATGACGTAGCACGATCATTCATCTTTGTCGTGTCGGGATCAAGTATATTCAAGCCGTCATAGCCGCCTGAGAAGATGTTGGTAAACTTTGTGTAATTAGTGAACTTATTAAAGTAGATCGAAGAAGTCACTGCATACAAGGAAGCAAGCGTTAAACGCTCACCTTCGCCGGTTGGCTGTACTGTGTAGTTTGATGGATTAACAGTACCGTTTCGAATGTACGCTGTCTCCAGCATGTGCTGTTCTGCTGTGCCTGTTATATCAGATAAAGCATTTACTAGCGACCTGCCATTTAGTGAGTTATTTAGTGCAACTTGTGCAAGTGTAAACTTATTATTGCTAAATGCATCTGCTGCTGAGCCTGTAACAAGAACATCAAGCTTCTGAATTCCAAGGAGCTTGCTGTAAGATGTTAACAATGAATTGAACGTTGAGCTGTCATTTGATCGAAGAATGGCATTGGTCAAACTTCCTGTTGATGGGACAGTTTCTGATTTGATACCCCAGTAATAAGAGGCATCAACTAGCTCAAGATTTCCTGGTCTACCAACAAAACCACCAGCTGCATCGACTGCATTGGATGTCACCTTGAAGCGCATCGGGACGGGTGGAAGAATCGACCCAGTATGCGAAAGTGTGCTTGCTCCTAAAACTCCTGCGAGGCGACGCGTCGCTGGGCTGCCGTATCCTGCAAGAGTCGACGCGTTGTCTGTCATTGTGTCAGTTGTCTTAATGACAGGTAATCCTCTAAAACCAAACGGGAGCGCGCTCGCGGGAATACGCTTTGATTCTACGCTAGGATGCATCACAACTCTAACTCGTGATGATACATTTCTACGAGTTCCCGATGTATAGGACTTACGCTCTTCTGGGACTAATGCATCAAAGTTAAAGAATGACTTCTGGTCACCAATACGTCGTGCAATGTAGTCATCATCGTCTGGATTGAGTGTGCAGTTAGGATATTGCTCCAATATTACAGGAGACTTATCAGTGTCATAGAAGTCACGTATTTGAACAGTAAATGTTCCGTACGGATTTGCAGGATCATTTGACTTAGCGATTGTGCTGATGGATACTTTGTATTTCTGTGATGCATTAGCACCATCATGTAATGTTTCAAAATAGAACAAATCATACTCACTTGATCCGTAAGGTTGTGAGATGAAGTGTGTTGTTTTTGCAGATGAGTAGCGTGTATCAAATCGACCAAAAGCGTCCCTAAATGTCTGTGACGTGTCACCTGATGTTGCTGACGTATTAGCAGATCCTGACAAGACTGCAACTGATCCGACGTCTGTTGATACTATAGCAACTTCTTTTTCTACAGGAAAGTCTGCATAAAGAACATGCTCTTCAATTTCGAATCGAGCAGGGTCGGTGTTTAAAATGTTAGAAATATACGATGAATCTGTTGGGTCAAGAGACGCCGTCAGGATGCGTACACATGTCTGACCATCACCTACCGCGTAAGACGGTGAAGAGCTCGAGATGACAATCTTAAATTTCTGGTACAGATTACTCGTGTCTATAGGATCAATTGATGCATTATCATCTGCAGCATTTGAAGGTGAGTAATTCTGATTGTAGTCAAGAACTTGTATACGTGTTCCTGATGCGAGGAGAATCATGCCGCGCACGAGGTGCACAAAATTATCGCCTGTTGACACGCCGAAGCTGTTATTATCAGTAAAAATTGGATAACCTACATCGGCAGATGCTGACACCCAGTGCTTTGCTGTAATGTACTGCACGGCGCCTTTGTGACGCGCATCCAGGCCGCCCGCGGGTGTTGTGCCTTTGATGATGAAGCCAGCATTCTTAACTGTTCCTTGGCTTATCGTATTAGATATGTCTGTAGTAGTTGAATTTGCTCCGCATCCTAAGACTCTTACAAAAGTGAGAGCAGTACCGTTCTGGAGATACTGGCTAGCGCCTTGCAGACCTAAGTCAGATGCACGCGGTACACCAAAAACTTGCTGAAGCTGGCCGGCATTGCCTACAGTTACAGGCACGAATGCGGGGCCGATCTCGGCGGTGCCCACCACGCCGACGGGAACGCCTGTCACGCCAGGTGCTGCGGGAGCCGAAAGATCAATCTCTTGCTCAAAGAACCCAGGTGACCTAAAAGTTGTCTCTGCCATCATTACTCCGACTTTAAAGCCGAATATAACTATCCTGTCAAACCTAGAAATGCTCAGTCTAGAGTATCTATCTTGCGGATCTTCTGAGCAGTAAGTATTGTCTCGCCTGCCTTTGGTACTCTTGATGTCACTTTAAGGTACTTCGGCTGAGTTTGTCCTGTAAAAGGATTCTCAACATTTTCGACAATTCTTAAATTTTCTGATCCGCGACGCTCTACTTCCTTACCATCTTTGTTTAGCGATTGGATATCATTTAGTGTGAATTTATCAATATTGTCTTTTGTCTTGTTGCCTTGACTTTCGTTGACGAGCTGCGCATTCTGCTCCCAAATCTCAAAATTAATTTGAGGCGCGCTGATGAACCTTCTATAAGGTGATGGGAGGCCGGGATGCTCAGGTGCGATGATGTAACCTGGGACTTTAATGTCAAATCCTACTTTGATGATACGCTCATCGCTCGTAAAGTCTTCAAGATTATCAGAATTATTGAACGTGTTCTGAACAAATGCAGTAAATGTGTAGCCTTTATCTGTCTCTAGAACAAATTCTGGCGATGGTCCGCTGAATTTCATCATGAACGACTCGATGATCTGGTTCATCTGCTGCATATACTGCGTCCAGAAAATCACACTGTAAGTAATGCCAACAAATCTAGGATATGGGACTGTGATGTACTCGTAGATGTTGTTTGTTAGATCATTTGACAGCGGTGTGTATTTAGATGGGTCCTTAAAGCTAAGTGGTGGTCCTTGGCGTCGAGATGCAACTGTTCCTTCAACAGCTTGGGTACCAGGCGATGTGTCTGTCACAGCAATGTGACTACGTGTGGCGACGTCTTTTTGATTCTTGAAGCCCGCTGTATTGACTAGTTTCTGGTAGTCACGATCAGACTTGTCAAGCCGTTTCTTGATGTAATAATCACCTGTCTGCCTTATACTGATAGCTGTTCCAAAGACATCTGCTTGTGTCTTATGTCCGATTGTGCCGCGTTTTATTGAAATAAGCGGCAGAATCAGGGCGTTGTTTTTATCACGTAGCGGATTATCACGACGTGTCAATGCAAAACGTTCTCCAGATGCAAAGATAACAGGGACACGTGTTGTCTGATTATTGACTTTTGTCTCAAAAGCTAGCTTGCTGTTGAAGA
>JACCDO010883303.1_pt1 | contig 20182 bp, 10 predicted proteins | sample 7446101 | NCBI WGS metagenome assembly JACCDO01 (sample SAMN15323440, study PRJNA562643) | freshwater metagenome | isolation source: river surface water | place: USA:Blue River Watershed | collected 2017-08-16
CGGCCGCGCTCGTGAGCTGGCGGAACAGGCGGCGCGTGTCGCGCTTGTTCAGCGCGCCGAGGCGTTCCGGGGCCGCGGCCGCCGGGGACGGAGCGGCCGTTTCCGGCGGCGCTTCCAGTCCGCAGGCCGCCGCGAAGCCTTCCACCGGGCTCAGCGTCGCGCTGGCGAGCACCACGCCGCCGTAGCCGCGGATGATCCCGCCGATCGCCGGGGCGGCGTCGAGGCAGGTGAGCGCCAGCTCCGAGTCACGGGGGCACCACCATAGCCGCGGCAACGCCTTCAATCCCGCCCGGTCGCCCTCGCCGATCTCCTCCAGCAACGCGGGCACTGCCCACAGCGCATCGGCCGCCTGCGGCCCGAGGGCGGCGAAATCGATGCCCGTGCCGGCGATCTGCCGGGAGATCTCCCCGAGCAGGTGGCGGGCGTCGTCCTCGTCACCCGCCCGCAGGCCGCGATTGGCGCGGAGGCCGTGCAGGAAATGGCACCAATGATCCCACGCCCCGCTGAGTCCCGCTCCCGCGCGGATGCGGTGCAGTTCCTCGCGGACCCCGAAGGCCTCGGCCGCGGTGAAGGCGTGCGAGTGGGCGTCGGCCACCCGGGCGGGCAGGTTGTGGGCCTCGTCGACGATCAGGAGGGTGCGGGCGGGATCGAAGCCCGCTTGCTCCGCGAAGAGCGTCCGGTTCCGCGGGGCGAAGACGTAGTTGTAATCGCCGATCCAGAGGTCGTTGAAGGCGAGGGCGGCGCGGGTGATCTCATAGGGGCAGATGCGGGCGTCCCGGCCGGCGTCGCGGAGGGCGGGGAGGTCGCGCGCGTGGTGTTCGTCGAGGTAGAATCGCGCGAGACCGCTCGCCGGCCACCGGGTCGCGGCGCCGTCGAGGTAGCCGCAGGTCTCGCGCAGGCAATGGAAGGTCGCGTTGACGCAGTGCTCCGACTTGTTGCGCACCTGCCAGGCCGCGACCGGCGTGCCTCCCGCGGCGCCGTCGGCGGTCATGTCCCCCAGCGTGCGGAGCACCTGCAGCTGGCCGGTGGATTTTCCCGTGAGGTAGAGGGCGCGGTCGAAGTGGCCCGAGCGCAGCTGGTCGAGCGCGAACTCGAGGAGGACGCCCGTCTTGCCGAATCCGGTCGGGGCCTCGAGCAGCACGAGCGGCCGGGTGGAGAAGAGCGCGGTGAGCTCGGCGCGCGTCGTCTCCTGCCCGGGCCGTGGCGCGGCGAAGGCCGGGCGGAAGCGCAGGTTGCGCAGGCGTTCGCGCGCCCTCCGGCGGTGCTCGAGGAACTCGACGAGCCGTTCCAGCTGCGCCTCGAAAAGGCGGTCGTCCCCGGGCCCGAGGGGCACCACCTGCACCAGTCCCGAGCCGGCCTCGACGAACACCAGTTCGGCCGCCGCCGGAGCGGGCAGCGGGAGGCTCGCCTCCTCACCCGTCCGCGCCAGCCCGAGGCGGCCGAGCGCAGCGTAGGCGGCCAGCTGGATGAAGTAGGCGGGATGATCGGCGCGCAGGGCGGTCTCTTCGGCCGGCAGGGGATGGAGGACCGACTTCACCTCGCGCAGGCGGGGGCCGGCCGGTCCGGTGATCAGCTGATCGATGCGGCCGTTCAGGGTGATGCACCAACCGCGATGCGCCACCCTCCCGCGGATCGGCAGCTCGAAGCGCGCGGTCTCGCCGAACTCCGCCGTCGCCCGGCGCCGCAGTTCCGCGTGCCACTGGCTGCCCAGCTGCGCGCGCCAGAGCCCCGACGTCCCTCCGTGACCGTCGCCGCGCGGGCCGAATGCGAAGGCCGCGAGGTCGCCGACGCCGAGGGCCGCCGTGCGCTGTTCGAGGTCGATGTCCATGGGCGGCCGCGTCAGTCGACGAGGATCTCGGTCTGGCCGCGCAGGTATTCCGCGAGGCGCCGCTCCAGGCGCGCGACCTCGGCGGGCGCCGCGGTCTGCTCCGCGAGCGGCCGATTGAGCAGGATCGCGACCTCCGCTCGGTCGGCCGCCGGCAGGGTTGGAAACCATTGCTGCCGGAGTGGGTAACCCTCGTCGCGCGCGAAGCGGAACAGGGCCTTGAAGTGGACGATGTCGGCACGACCACCGGCCGCGAACGCGGCGAAGGCCGAGCGTAGCAACTCGGCCACGCTCCGGCGGCTGTCCTCATGCACCGGGTTGCGGGCGACGAGCTCGGCGAGCGACGATGCGCGAAGCAGCGTCTCGTAGCTGGCGCCGATCGCCGGGTGGCGCGTGACGAGCCGTGCCTCCTTCACGAACCAAGAGCGGCCCTGGTTGGACGACTCGAGCGCGAGCGCGACCTCGTCGAACAGGTCGAGCGGCACGCCGGTCGGGACCGATTTCCTCGGGAGGCGCTGCAGGATCCGCAGGAGCCCGTGCTCGCCGGAGAAGGCGGTGAAGCTCTGGAAGGCGTCCGCCGCGGCCTGCTTCCGCAGGATGAAGGCCTCGGTGTTGAGCGGGAGCGAGGGAATGGCGCGTCGGCCGCTGGCGGCTTCAGAACCGGGCGGCCGGAGCCGGGCCGGCGGGCCATGGCGGGACGACGGCGCCGCCGGAGATGATCATCTTCATGCCGTCGCCGACGCTCATCTCGAGTTCCACGACGTCGGAGCGCGGGAGCATGAGCAGGAAGCCGCTGGTGGGGTTGGGCGTGGTGGGGACGAAGACCGTCCACGTCTCGGGCCCGATGCGGGACTGCGCCTCGCCCGGTTGCTTGCTGGTCAGGAAGCCGAGCGTCCACACGCCCTTCCGCGGGTACTCGATGAGCACCACCTTGCTGAAGAGATTGCGGTTCTGGGTGCCGAAGGTGGCGACGATCTGCTTCACCGACTGGTAGACGGCCCCGACCGCGGGGATGCGCAGGATGGCGCGCTCGCCCACGCTCACGAAGTACTTGCCGAAGACGTAGCTCGACAGGAAGCCCAGCCCGGTCACGACGAGGATCACGACCAGCGTCGCCAGCACGTCCCACAGCAGGGCGTTGCGCTGCACGGCCGCCGGGAAAAGCGCCTCGTAGAAGGGGCGCACCGCGCCGCCGACGACGTCGATGATCGTGCGGAACGCCCAGATGGTGACGATCAGCGGCGCCAGCAGCAGTGCGCCCGACAGGAACGCGTTGCGGAAGGTGACGAGTCGGGAATTGGGCTGCGGAGCGTCGGCCATGACGGGCCGATGCTGCGCGGCGGGCCCCGCACCGCGCAACGCAAAGGTGCGACCCCGGCCTCAGGCCGTGCACTTCAGCACGTATACCGCGCCGCGCTCGGTTCCGATCGCGAGTTGCTTGTCGTCGGGAGACCAGGCGAACCGCGTCGCCGGGCTGGGCATGCGCACGGTCGCGCGGAGCGGTTGGCGGCGCTCCGGGCTCCAGAGCTGCACCGAGCCGTCGGCCGCACCGGTCGCGAGGAGGCCGTGGGCGTTCTGGAACCGCACCGCGCAGACCGGCGCTTCGTGCGGCAGCATCGCCGGCTCGCGGCCTTCCGGGCCGGCGCCGGAGCAATCCCAGACGCACGCGTCGCGGCCGCCGCTCGTGGCAAGCCAGCGCGAGGTGTGGTCGAAGGAGAGGAACTTCACCTTGCCCTCGTAACCGCTCATGTGGAGTTCCTGGTCCTGCTCCGGCAGCCAGAGATGCACGCTCGGGTCCTGATTGCCTGAGACGAGCCAGCGGCCGTCGGGCGACCACACGAGCGCATGGATGCCGTTGGCGTAGGGGAACTCCTTTTGGACGAGGAAGTCGTCGGTGTCCCAGAGGGTTACGCCGCCGAAGTGCGCCGCCGCGACGGCGCCGCCGCGCGGGTGGGAAGCCAGGGCGCAGAGCGTGCGTGGGGCCGGGCGAAAGGCTTGCGCCACGGTGGCGTCGGGCCGCAGGGCGTGCAGCACCCGGCCGGAGCCCGCGAACAGGAGCGGCGCACCCGCGCTGCCCACCGCCCAAGCGAGGTGCTCGATCCACGCCTCGCCGAGGGCGGCGGTCGCGGTGTGCTGGCCGGCCGCGGCATCCCAGAAACGCACCGCGCCATCCTGGCCGCCCGACGCCAGCAGCCGGGAGTCGCCGGGCTGCCACGCGAGGCAGTTTGCACCGTCGGCGTGCCCTGGCAGCAGGTGTGTGCGGACGCCGTCGGCGGCCGCGAGGAGCGCGATCGGTCCCGCCGCGCTGGCGGCCGCGAGCAGCGAGCCATCCTGCGACCAGGCGAGGTCGATCGCGTAGTCGTCGAGCGTGGCGGCCCAGTGCTTCGTGAGTTCCATCGCGGCGACGTTGCGGCGCGGCCCGACCCGCGCAAGGCGCGACTGGCCAGGACGGTAGGAAGCGTGGATTACCCGGCAACCGCGACAAAAGTCTGGAGCGTCACGACCCACGACCCGGGAACGATAAGGGTGTTCGGGAGTTCGCGGCCCCGCCATGCTTGCGGCCAGATCTCCGCAGATGGACGTATTTCTGGCGACCGATTCAACGCGGGATCCGCCACGAACGGTTGCGGTCGAGGCCCCTTAATCAGGGCTCCAGCCGGTTCAGAACCGGTACTCTGTCGTCACGACCAGGTTGCGGCCGGGTTCGTTCACCCCCGACCCGTGGATGCGGTAGTCGGCGCCGGTGATGTTCTCGAGGGCCGCGGTGATCAGGAATCTCGCTCCTAGGCGCGTGCCGCCGCGGAGGCCGAGGACCCGGTAACCGGGAGTGCCTCCGGGGGGAATGCGTTCCCGATCCACGAGGTCGCCGGGCGCGAGGCTGTCCTGCCGCGCCGCGGCGGTGGCGACGAGTTCCAGCCAGCTCCGTCCGCCGCCGGGTCGCCAATGGACCCCGGCGTGCGCCGTGGCCGGCATGACGCGCGACATCGGACCCCGCGCGGGCAGCCGGGCGTCCGCCGACGGATAGTAATCGAGTTCGCCGCGCATCCACGTGCCGCGGATCCACAGGTTCCAAGCGGTCGCGGGAGAGACGGAGCCAGAGGCCTCGACGCCGTGGCAGAAACCCGTGCCGGAGTTCCGCTTCGTCACCTCCGCGAGGCCGTCGACGCGCGCGCCGGTCGGCGTGCGGATGATCTGGTCGCGCAGGCCGGTGCGGAAAAGCGCCAGCTCGGCGGACCAGTCCGTTTCCCGCGCCCGCCAGCCCGCCTCGAGCGTCGTCGACAACTCGGGCCTTAGCCCGGGGGCGGGCGTCTCGATCTGGCCTCCCTCGGCGATGTCGAACCGGGTGAGATCCGAAAGGTTGGGTGCGCGGAAAGCCTGGCCGACTCCGGCGAACAGGTTTTGACGCTTTCCCTCCCCCAGGGGAACGACGGCGCGCAGCGCGCCGACCACCGAGTTCCAATGGGCGCGCACGGCGGTAGCCCTGCCCGAGATTGGGTCCCGCACTTCGCGCGCGTCGGCCGCCGCATGATTGAAGCGGCCGCCGGCCACCAGCTGCGCGCCTCCTGCGGACCGCAGCCGCTTCTCCACGTACGCACCGCCGAGGTCGTAGGTCGCGCGTCCGGCGACCGGTCCCTGGATTTCCCGCTGTTGGAACGTGCCGTCGGCGAGGTAGCGCAGGCTGCGGGATGCGACGCGGTCGCGGTAGAGTTCCCCGCCGTAAACCCAGCGGCCATGGCCCGATGGGCTTTGGCCTTGGGCGAAGATTCCAAGCGTCTCGACGTTGAAGCCGGAGTCCTCGCGGCGGCGGTCCGAGCGGATCCGCAGCTGGTCCTCCTCCTGCCGTTGGCGGGAGAGGCTTACGTGCCAGCGATCGATCGTCCCGGCGGGACGGATCGCATGGTATTGCAGCGCCTGCAGCTGGCGGCGCTGGTCGAGCGAGCGGCGCAAGTCGCTGCCCGGCCGGGTGCCCGCCCAGGTGCCTCCGTGGACGGTGGTGTGCGTTCGCCAGGCATCGAGCTGCCGGAAATCCTGCGCGAGCAGCGAAAGTCGCGCGTCGGGGCCGGTCCGCCATTCGGCCTTCAGGTCGGCTCCTTGCTCCCCGTAGCCGGTGTGGGGCTGGACGCCGCCGCCGGACCGAAGGTCTTCGAAGCGCTTCAGCGAAACGCCCAGCCGGGCCGAAAAATTCCCCGCGCCCCGTCCGCCCGCCTCGAGCCGTCCCACGTGCGACTCGTCCGCCGTCGCGAAGCGGTGCAGGGCGCGGCCGTGCCATGTCCCCGCGGCGGCCGCTATTTCCGCCGGGGTCGTGATCGCGTTCACCGTTCCTCCCACGGCGTCGCTGCCGTGGATGACGGATCCCGGACCCTTCACGACCTCGAGGCGCTCGAGGCCCAGCGGATCGACCGTTCCCCAGTACTGGTTCGGGCCTTCCCGGAAGACCGAGTTGTTCAGTCGGATGCCGTCCACGAGGAGCAGGGTCCGGAAACCCGTGAAGCCCCGCAGGTAGGGCGAGCCCTGCGCCGTTCCCGTCTTCTGCACCATGACGCCCGGCACTTCGTGGAAGGCGGAAGGCAGCGTGCGTGCCTGGCGGTCGCGGAGCGCGTCCTCCATGAGGACCGCGGTGGCGTACGGCATCAGGAAGGCATCCTGCCCCGTGCCGTTCGTGGTCACGATCACCGGCGGGAAAAGCGTGGGCGCGTCCGCCGATGCGGCCGCGTCCGCACGCGGCTCGATCAGCCCGACCGCGATCAAGGCGGCGGTGAAGCCGCGCCAGGCGCGGGCGAACTGGCGCGCGGGCCCGGACGTTTCGCGGCGCGGAGCATCCAGACGGTTTTGTGGGCGCAGGCGCGCCGTTCGCCGGGTCGGGGTCAATTCCTCGTGATCGTCTCGCTGAGGTTCAGGACCAGCGTTGCGACCTGGGTCCAGGCGGCGTGTTCGGGAACGGGAATGCGCGCGTCGCGCGGAGACTCCCCCGCGGCGAGGAGGGCGCGGGCGGCGGTCTCGTCGCGGGCGTAACGGGCGCGTTCGCGGACGAGGGCGCGGGACAGGACGCCGATTTCCTCGGCGGCGGGCGGGCGGGAGAGCGCGGCGAGGAACGCGTGCCGCAGGCGGGCGTCATCGTCTCTTGCGGCGCCGAGGATACGCTCGGCGAAGGCCCGCGCGGCCTCGACGAACTGCACATCGTTGAGCAACGCGAGCGCCTGGAGCGGGGTGTTGGTGTTGCCGCGCGCGACGGTGCACACCTCGCGGTTGGGGGCGTCGAACGCCACCATGTTCGCAGGCGGCGCGGTGCGCTTCCAGTAGGTGTACATCGAGCGGCGGTGGAGCTTCTCGCCGTGGTCCTGCACGAACACCTGCGCGGTCGCGGGCGTGCTGCCGTAGTGGCTCACCTCGCGCCAGAGGTCGAAGGGGGAATACGGATTTACGCTCGGCCCTCCGAGACGGGCCACGAGCAGGCCGCTCACCGCCAGCGCCTGATCGCGGATGAGTTCCGCCGGCAGCCGGAAGCGCGGCCCGCGCGCGAGGAGCCGGTTCTGCGGGTCGCGCTCCAGCGCCGCTGCATCGGCCGACGACGCCTGCCGATAGGTCGCGCTCGTCGCGATCAGTCGTGCCAGGCGCTTCACGTCCCAGCCGTGCGCCATGAAGTCCGCCGCCAGCCAGTCGAGCAGCTCAGGGTGGCTCGGCCACTCGCCCTGCGCGCCGAAGTCCGCCGGCGTCGCCACCAGCCCGGTGCCGAATAGGAGTTTCCAGACCCGGTTCACGGCGACGCGCGCGGTGAGGGGATTTTCGGGCATCACGATCCAGCGCGCGAGCCCGAGGCGGCCGGCGGGGGCGTCTCCCGGGAGCGGAGGCAGGGCGGCCGGGGTTCCCGCGTCGACCTTCTCGCCGGGCTGCGCGTAGTCGCCGCGGTTCAAAATGAACGTCTCGCGCGGTTTCTCCGCCACGGCCATCACCATCGTGGACTGCGGCTCGGTGAGCGTCGCGAGTCGTTCCTCAAGGTTGGCGAGTTCCACCCGTTCCCGCCGAAGCTCCGGGGCGCGCTCCGCGCACAGGCGCCAGAGCAGCGCCGTGGCGGCGGAGTCGCGGCGGTCGTCGGGCGTGCCAAGCGCGGTGACGGCGTCGACCGGAAGGTCAGTGCCGTCGTCGGTACCGGTGATGACGAACAACTCAATCAGCTCCGGCAGGAGCGAGCGGCCGGCGCCGAAGTTGAGTTGGACGTTGAGGAACGGGGAGGCCTCGGCCCGCAACGGCTGGGTCAACGTGGCCGTGAGGTGCACCGGCCCCGTGGCCGCGAGGTCGGGGGACCAGCCGCTGTCGTTGCGGGGGTCGAGGCAGCCCGCGGGCGGGTAAGCGGTTTCCCAGGAATTGGCGGTGACGCGCGCGAGGGGCCGCAGGCGATTCAGGTCGACCTGGTCGCCGCGCACGGCGTCGGCTGAGACGGAAAGCGCGGTGAGGCGGAAGGTGCCCTTCATCGCGGGTTCACTCGTCGCCGCGGTCTCCGTCGCGGCAGCCTTGCCCTTGGGGGAGCGTTTCGCCTTGGCGGCCGCGGCGGCCGCCCCGCGGTTGACGGGCCCGCGGCCCCAGCCGCCGCCCGGCAGCGAGGCGACGGGGTGAACGACGACGCGTACTCCGGTGATCGGTGCCGCGGTGTGCGGCAGGCGCATCGAGACGTCGATCGCGGCGAGGTCTCCGGCCTCGCGGATGCGGACGAAGCGGGCGTCCTCCACCTCAAGGACGGCCCGGTTGGGCGTGGAGGCCTTGAGCACCTCGACCGGATGGAGCGCAAGGTCGCGGCCGCGGGTGGCGAGCAGCGCCCGCTCGCGGCCGGCCCAGGCGCGCAGCACCGGTTCGTCCACGGTGGCCAGCCGTGCCTTCAGCTCCGCGATGCGGTCACGAAGGCCGGGGACTTCATCGGTGCGCAGGACGGTGCGCGCCATCACCGCGGGGCCGGCGTTGACGCCTCCGTTGCCGTCGAGGCCGCGGTCGCCGAGCGTGTTGAAGTAAGCGAGGAGCTGGTAGTAGTCGCGCTGCGAGATCGGGTCGTACTTGTGATCGTGGCACTGGGCGCAGGCGAGCGTGAGGCCGAGGACGGCCTCGCCGAGGGTCTTCACGCGGTCGGCGTTGTAGTTGAGCAGGTTCTCCTCGGGGATGGTGCCGCCCTCGTGGGTCGTCATGTTGTTCCGCTGGAAGCCCGAGGCGATGAGCTGGCCTTCGGTGCGGCCGGGCAGGAGGTCGCCGGCGATCTGCTCCACGAGGAAGCGGTCGTATGGCAGGTTGTCGTTGAAGGCCTGGATCACCCAGTCGCGCCACAGCCATTGGTTGCGTCCGCCGTCGATGGAGAAGCCGTTGGTGTCGGCATAGCGGGCGGCGTCGAGCCAATCGAGGGCGAGGCGCTCGCCGAAGTGCGGGCTGGCGAGCAGGCGGTCGACGAGTCGCTCGGCCGCGCGCGGGTCGCGGTCGGCGGCGAAGGCCTCGACCTCGGCGGGTGCGGGCGGAAGCCCGGTGAGGTCGAGCGACAGCCGGCGGATGAGCGTGCGACGGTCGGCCTCGGGCGCGGGACGCAGGCCCTCGGCGGCGAGCCGGGCGCGGACGAACGCATCGACGGGATGGGCCGGGGAGGTTTGAGCCGCTGTGGGAGCCGGGAGGGCGGCGGCGACCGGCGGGACGAATGACCAATGCCGCGCGTAGCTGGCCCCCTGCTCGATCCAGGCGCGGATCGTCTCCTTTTGCGCGGCGGTGAGCGTGTGGTGGGATTCGGGCGGCGGCATCACCTCGTCGGCGTGAGGGCTGATGATGCGCTGCCAGGCCTCGCTGCCGGCGGGATCGCGCGGCTTGAATGGCGTGCCGTTCTCCCGCGCCGCGTGGGCGGACTCGGGCACGTCGAGCCTTAGCTTGGCCTTGCGGCCCTTCTCGTCGAAGCCGTGGCAGGAGAAGCAGTTCTCCGCGAGGATCGGCTGGACGTCGCGGTTGTAGTCGACCGTCGCGGCCACGGCGTGTGCGGCGATCAAGGTGACCAGGGCGGCGCGAAGCACGGGGGCGGGCGTCATCAGGCGAAGGAGATGAAAATCGGTAAACGTGGAAAAGCGGGAAATCGGGAAAACCGGCGAAACCCCGCGGCCGGTGAATGAAGCCGCCACGGCAAACGGTGACGCGCAGCCGTGCCGTCTTCGGACCTGACCTCCCGAATTCCGGATCAGCGTTGCGACGACGGTGGGAACAGGAAGGTCGGTCAGCCCGGTAAGTGGCCGCGGTGGTACCCTCGGCCACCGCGAAGGCCATTCCACCGATGTGGCCGCGTCAGTTGCCGCGGGCGTAATGAAGGGACCGGGTTGGCCCTCGATTTCCTGATTTCGAGATTCATGCGCTTTCGGCCTCGTTTCCGGCGTTCTCGATCCCCGCTCAGAACGCGTAGGTGCCGCGGAGCGTCCAGTTGGGGCGGACGCGGGGTAGCAGGTAGCGGACGATGTTGGTGGGGGACGAGGCCGAGTAGGGCAGCAGGTCCTCCTTCCCGAGGACATTCTCGAGATTGAGCTGGAGGTCGAGCGACTGGCCGCGGCGGAGCGGGAGGCGCTTACCCGCCATGAAGCTCCACGTGATCGCGCTGCGGCCGAGGATGACGGCGTCGCCCTTTGCCGCGTCGTAGCCGATCACGGCCGGTCCGCGGTAATTGGCGCCGACACCAGTCCGGGCGCCGCGCAGCCAGCGTGGGGAACCTTCGGTGAAGCGGTAGCTGGTGAAGGCGTTGAAGGTCGTCGCCACGTGCGCGAACGGCGACTTGCCGGTGCCGCGCAGGAAGGGGTCGGCGACGGAGAGCCCGTAGGCGTAGGCGTCGGCAAACGTGGCGGGGTTCGTGACGAAGTCGCGCTGCGGCGTTCCGTCCCGGGTGCGCACGAAGGTCGCCACGGCCGCGGGCGTGTCGTCGAGCGTGGTGCGGTTGTTTTCCCAGGCCGACTTCACGCTGGCGAGGAAGGCCATCGAATCGGAGAGGATGTTCGCCTGCTTCAGTTCGTTGCGGGCGACGTTGAGCGTCACGCTCCAGCCGGCCGTGAGTCGGCCGGTGACCTCGAATTCGGTGCCGCTGCCCTGGAGGTCGGAGGCGTCGCGCGCCTGCGACTCGGTGTTGAGGAGCGTGATGCCGGCGGCGGTGACGGATTCCGGGAGGGGCTGGCCGCGGGCGCGGAGTGTCGTGAGGACGGCGTTCGCGGCGGTGGAGATGCTGTTCTTGGGTGCGTTGAGCGAGGGCTGGAATTGGTTCACGCCGTCGGCGCGGTAGAAGTTCACGTTCGCCGAAAGGCGGCCGCCGAGCAGCATCAGGCGCACGCCGTAGTCCTGACCGTCGCCCTCGATGGGCGGCAGCACGCGGGCGAAGATGTCCTTGAAGGCGCCTTGCGGGAACACGCTCTGCGAGCGGTTGTAGGAAAGGCCGAGCCAGGGCAGGGCGGTGACGACGGCGCCGAGCGTCTTCGTCGCGCCGTTCGCCACGGTGCGGGGCGCGTTTTCGAAACGGTAGGGGCGCACGATCCAGGCGTTGGTGGAGTTGGGCAGGCGCTCGCCGCCGGCGTTGGCATCCATCACCTCCGAACGGTCGCGCCGGTAGCCGCCGGTGAGCACGACGCGGTCGCCCGCCCAGCGGCTCTGCAGGGCGAGCATCCCGCTCGTGTTCTTCGTTCCCACCCAGGGATACAGCGAGTTGAACACGAAGCCCGCCTTCATGCCGGGCGATTCGGGGATGGGGTTGGCCCAGGGATCGAGGCCGCCGCGCACGCCGCCGGGCTTGGCGAACTCCAGGTAAGTGCGGCGGAGGATCACGTTCGTCGCGGAATCGATCGGCTGGGAATTGCCGGGCGCGAGGTTGAACTCGGCGATGTTGCCGTTGCCGAAGTAGCTGCGCTCCTTCTGCCACGCGGCCGCGACGCTATGCCGGCCGAGCCACGCTCGGCGCCGGGTGAGGTCGAGCTCGTAGCCGACCGTCGCGCGCCAGGTCTCGCTGCGCTGGTCGAAGAGCTGCCGGATCGCCTGCGACTGCACGTAGGGCAGGCCGACGAACGGGTTGGCGCGCGCGATGTCGGGCAGCAGCGTCCCGGGCAGGCGGCCGGCGGCGATGACCGAGTCGCCGTCGGCGTAGTAGGCGCCCGGCAGCACCGGGTTGGCGTCGCCGACCGCGTTGGCGTTGGGCTGCGTGAAGCCTCTGAAGTACGTGGTGCGCGCGTAGCCGAGCTCGACGGTGACGGGCCCGACCCGCTGGTCGATGAACACCGAGGCGAGCGTGTAGTCATTGTCGGTGCTGCGCCCCGGGCCGGCGAGGTAGGCGGTGGCGGGGATCACCTTGCCGTAGTAGGGGTCGTCGACCGTGCCGCCCGAGGGCGCGGCGCCCGCGCTGATCGTCTCGAAGAACCCCGGCGCCTGCGTGCCCACGAGGTCGGGACGCATGTCCGCGCCGGTGGTGGAGAGGCGGAACGGCTGCGGGCGAACCTGCGGCGCGTAGACGGCCTGCAGCGTGTTGATGACGCGCAGCAGCGAGGGCGCGGGGTTGGTCGCGGGTTGGAGCGGATTGGGCGCCTGGGGCGCGCCGGCCATCACCCAGCGGGAGTAGCCGAAGTCGGCGTGAGGGAAATTGCCCGGGGTGACCTGCGCGCGGATCATGCGCTCGACGCCGGCCCTCACCTGCGTGTGACGGAACGGCTGCCACGTCGTGGCGACGGCGAGGCCCTTGGCGCGCAGGCCCTCGAACTCGAACCAGCCGCCGCGGTCCTCCTCCATCGCGTTCACGCGCAGCGCCAGCTTGTCCTTCAGGACGGGCAACGCGAGGTCGGCCTCGCTGCGCCGCTTGGCGAAGCGGCCGACCGTGACCTGCGCCGACTTCTGGCGGCCGTTGAGCACCGCCCGCTTGGAGTTGAGGTTGAACGCGCCGCCGGGGCGGCTTGCGCCGTAGAGAATCGAGTTGGGGCCGCGGCTCACGTCGGCGCGGTCGACGTTGAAGCGGTCGTTGGCGAGGATGCCGCGGCTCTGGACCATGTTGGGCAGGTAGTCGCGGGTGATGACCGACTCGGTGAAGCCGCGGATCGTGGCGCGCACGTCCCACGCCTGCGCGAGGCCGCCGCCCGAGTCGGTGCGCTCGTTATCGGAGCTCATCGCGAACTTCAGCATGTCGGCGACGTTCTCCGCACCGATGTCGTCGAGAAAGTCCTTCGTGAGGACCGAGATCGCGGCCGGCGTGTGGAAGAGCGACGCGTTCATGCGCGTGCCCGAGAGGGTGTTCGCCGCGCGGTAGCCCTCGTCGCCCTCGGTCGAGACAAGGAACGGCGAGAGCTGCACGGCCGATTCCTCGCCCCGCGCGGGTGCCTCGGCGGCGCCCAGGCGCGCGGCAGTGAAGAAGGAAAGGACGGCGGCAGCCGTCCGCGGGAAAGCGATGCGGGACTGGAGCATGGGGTGAAGGGCGCCGCGGGGCCGCGGATGAAAACGGGCCGCAACCTGCGCGCGGCCGCTGGCGTTGACGAGGAGATTTCCCGCCGGACTTCCGGTCGGCGGACCGTCCGCCCGCGCGGCCGCTTGCGCCGTCCGTTCGCGGTGGGATCGTGGGAACTTCCACCGGAAAATGCCGCTTCGTCTCCTCCTTGCGCTACTCGCGTCGGTTTCGTCTGCCCCCTTCGCCTTGGCGCTCAGCGTCACGGCCATCGCCCCGGCCGACGGCGCGATGAACGTCTGCGCGGACACCCTCGTGCGCCTGACCTTCGACGGCGACGTGCGGGCCGGCGGGGTCGGTACGGTCCAGCTGCTCGATGCCGCCACGGGCGAGGTGGTCGACGCTGCCGACCTCGCCGATCCAGCTCCCACGCGGCTGATCGGCGGCAACGCGACGCCGTTCCGCTATCATCCGCTCCTCGCCGACGGCAGGGTGGTGACGTTCTTCCCGCGGGCCGGCGTGTTGGCGGCGGGCCGCACCTATCGCGTGCGGGTGAGCCCGGGGGCGTTGACCGGAGCCGGGGGCGATGCGTTCGCGGGTTTTCCGTCCGGAGCCGAGCCGCGCTTCACGGTCCGTGCCGCCGCTCCGGCGGTTGATGCGGCCACGTTGGTGGTGGCGGCCGATGGCTCCGGCGACTTCTGCACGGTGCAGGGCGCGGTGGATCACGTGCCGGCGGGCAACACGCGGCCGCGCCTCATCGTCATCCGGCCCGGGACGTATCCGGAGATGGTGTACGTGGGCTCGCGGAAACCTTTCCTCACGTTCCGTGGCACCGACCGCGACGCGTGCGTCATCGCGTACCCGAACAACAACAATTTCAACGCCGGCAATAACCGCGCGATGGTCGCGGTCGACGCCGGTGACGTGACGCTCGAGACGCTCACGCTTCACAACACGACCCCGCGGGGCGGCTCGCAGGCGGAGGCGCTGCGCGGCAACGGACGGCGCGTGATGCTCGACCGCGTCACGCTGCGCAGCTTCCAGGACACGCTGCTGTGGAACGGCGCGCTGTTCGTCACCGACAGCCTGATCGAGGGCGACGTCGACTTCATGTGGGGCGGCGGCGCCTGCTATTTCCAGCGCTGCGAGATCCGGTCGGTCGGTTCGGGCTACCTCGCGCAGGTGCGCAACGGAGAGACGGGCCGCGGCAACGTGTACGTCGATTGCCGCCTCACCGCGGCACCGGGCGTGACCAACGTCTACCTCGCCCGCATCGACCCGCGGCCGGGCGTGGCGAACACCTGGCCGTGGAGTGAGGTGGTATTTCTCGGCTGTGCGATTGGACCGCACATTCGCCCCGAGGGCTGGCTCCTCAACAACGCCACGGCCGCGCCCGACGTGCGGTTCTGGGAGGCCGGCTCCACCGACCTCGAGGGCAAACCGCTCGATGTCTCGCGCCGGCTGCCCGACTCCCGGCGGATCGACGCCGCCGCGGCGGCGCGCTACCGCGACCCTCAGTTCGTAATCGGTTGGACGCCGCCTGTGCCCGCGGCCGCCGCCCCGGGACCGGAGCGCCTCACCGGCCTCTCGACGCGGGCCCGCGTCGGCGCGGAGCCCGTGATCGTCGGTTTCGTCGTGGCCGGTTCGGGCGCGAAGCGCGTGTTGGTGCGCGGCATCGGTCCGGCGCTGGCTGCCTTCGGAGTGGCGGATGCGCTGGCGCGCCCGCGGATCGAACTCGTGCGCGGTGCCGAGGTGCTCGGGGCCAACGCCGGCTGGGCCTCCGGCGGCGACGCATCCGCGCTCGTCGCGGCGGCGGCGCGTGTCGGGTTGTTCCCGCTGGATCCGGCCGCGGCCGATTCAGCGCTGCAGGCTTCGCTTTCTCCCGGTGCTTGCACCGCGGTGATCACCGACGCGGCGGGCCGGGGCGGCAACGGGCTGGTCGAGATCTACGACCTCACCCCCGCCGATGGCGCGGCCCGCTTGGCGAACCTGTCCGCCCGCGCGGCGGTCGGCGCAGGGGATGCCGCGCTCATCGCCGGCTTCACCGTGACGGGAGCAGGACCGAAGCCGGTGCTGATCCGCGCGATCGGGCCGACCCTCGCCGGCTTCGGCGTCGACGGTGCGCTGCGCCGCCCCGTGCTCACGCTATACCGCGGTGGTACGCCCCTCGCCGCCAACGCCGGCTGGACCGCCTCGGCGCAGGCGCTGGAGATCGCACGACTCTCCGCCGCCGCCGGCGCCTTTGCGCTCACTACCGGCAGCGGCGACGCGGCGCTCCTTGCGCGGCTGGACCCCGGCAACTACACCGCGCAGGTGACGGGCGCCGCCGGAGACACCGGCGTGGCCCTGCTCGAACTCTACGAGGCGCCCTGAGGCTCCGCCTTATCCCCGTTCCTTATCCCTTGGCTCGGGTCACTTCCGATTCTTCGCGCCTTTGCCTTTCTTCGTGGTCTCGGGCGGGGGCGGGTCGGTAAGGGCGAGGGCGGTCGTTTGGTCCATCTGCTTGTTCCACAGTTCCGCCAGTTCGCGGGCCTTCTCCGGCCTTTCGGCGGCGAGGTTGCGCTGCTCGCCGCGGTCGGTCGACAGGTCGTACAGCTCCCAGCCGCCGCCCTTCAGCGCGACCAGCTTCCAGTCGCCGGCGCGGATCGCGCGGTTGCCTTCGTGTTCCCACCAGAGGAAATCGCGCGCGACGGGGACGTCGGCCTTGAAGGCGGGCGCGAGACTGCGGCCCGGCGCGGGCGGTACCGCGTGGCCGCGGATCACGGCGGGCTTTGCCGCGCCGGCGAGTTCGAGCAGCGTCGGCACGACGTCGACCAGATGCACCGGCGTGTGCCGCAGTTCGCCGCGCGCGCGGATGCCGGCCGGCCAGTGCGCGATGAGCGGCGTGGCGATGCCGCCCTCGTGCACCCAGGTCTTGTGGCGGCGGAAGGGCGTGTTCGAGGAACTCGACCAGCCCGGGCCGAGGCAGAGAAACGTCTTCGCGGAGCCGGGTGGCGCGGATGGGTCATGGCCGTCGCCACGCACCATGATCTCGGCGCTCGCGCCGTTGTCGGACGCGAAGAGGATCAGCGTGTTCTCGAACGCGCCCATCGCCTTGAGTTGCGTGATCACGCGGCCGATCGCCTGATCCATGCCGTCGACCATCGCCGCGTGGATCGCCATCTTGTTCGCCTGGAAGCGGCGCTGCTCGGCGTTCAGTTCGCCCCAGGGCAACGGGCGGTCGATCTCGCCGGGCCCGAGCTTGCGGATGTCGTCCGGGAAGGCGTACGGCGGGCCAACCTCCCGCTCCATCGGCGGCCGGTCGTGGTTCACCAGCCCCATCTTTCTTTGCCGTGCGTGGCGGGCGGCGGCGATCTCGTCCCAGCCGCGCGTGTAGGTGTCGCGGTAGCGGGCGATGTCGGCCGCCGGTGCGTGGAGCGGGAAGTGCGGCGCGGTGAAGCAGAGGTAATGATAGAAGGGGCGCCCGGGGAACTTTGCCGCGTGCTCGCGCAGGTACTTGACCGAACGATCGGCCGTCGCGGCGGTGACGTGGTAATCGGGTGTCTGCACGTCGGGCACGCCGTCGTCGGTGTTGCCCGGGGCCTTGAAGAAATTGTTCTGCCCTTGGCCGATCTCGAAGCTGTGGTCGAAGAAGTTGTCGGCCGGCCGGCCGTCGATGTGCCACTTGCCCGAGTGGTGGTTGCGGTATCCGGCGGCGCGGAGGAACTCGGTGACGAGCGGGGCCCACGCGGGACGCGCGCCGCGGCCGCCGCTCGGCACTCCCGCCACGAGGTCGCGGCGCACCTGCTGCGCGTAGTAGCCGGTGGTGACGGCGGCGCGCGAGGGCCAGCAGCGCGCGGTGTTGTAGGCCTGGGTGAAACGAAGGCCGTCGCGCGCAAGGGCGTCGAGATGGGGGGTGGCGATCTCTCCGCCGTAACAGCCGAGGTCGGAGTAGCCGAGGTCGTCGGCGAGGATGACGAGGAAATTGGGCGGCGCCGCGTTGACCGGGCCGGTGAGGAGCGTGACCAAGGCGGCGAGGACGGCGGGGAACTTCATGGGGCGCGGCGAGTCAACGTGCCGCCGCGGGAACTTGGCAAGCGCCGCGGGCGGCGGAAGTCCGCTGCCGCGCGCGCTCCGGAGCAGCGAAGTTTAGAGAGGGGTTCGCGTGGGGGTGCCCGTTCCCGATCAAGCGTCAAGGGGGAGGCGACCCAAACTTTCGCGGGTACGTTTGGCCCGAAATCGCCGGAAGGCCGCGGATCGGACCTGCCCGCCTATCCGCGAGCTTCGGGCTTGGGGTCGTTAAAATTCCCGTGGGGCGGGTGGTCGGGCAGGCAGGCAACGAGTCCGTAGACCAGCGTGCGCGGCATTTGCAGGTACTGCGTCAACACGAGGAAGGTATTCGTGGTCAGTGGCCGAATGCTCCGTGGAAGGGCGGCGAGACCCTGGCGGGATTGCACCCGCTCGCGCCACCTGAACGCCGCTTCCTCGCGGCCTGCGAGCTCGTTGAGCAGCCAGACCGCAGTGAGGATCGCCGGAGATAGCTTCGTTGAAATTGGATCCAAACCGCGGTCAAAGTTTTCTGCCACGCGCTCCCGAGCTGCGCGAAGCGAGAGCGAGAGGGCACTTAGGAGGGGACCCGCCTGATGCGCGGGGTCGGCGGCGCGGGCGCACAGGGTTACGGCCGCGCGCGCGGCCCCTTCCGGATCATCGGACGCCGCCAGGATGTCGACGAGCGCCAAGTCGGTGGCACCCAGCTGGATTCCAACGTTCAGTGCGCACGCGCGACCTCCCGCAGCATCACCCGCTTCGCTCAGGATTCGCGCGGCCATCCGCGCCTCGACCGGGTTCATCGGTCCGGGCAAATCGGCCAATATCGATCGGGCGCCGGATCCGTTGCCTTCCTTGAGTCTAAGTCTGGCGGCCAGCAGGGTGGCTGGTACGAGCGGTAACCCTTCGGCCAATCCTGCGGCGGTGGGGTTGCCGGCGCCACTGGACGGCGCGAGGCGCACGGACTCGAGCGCGGCTGCCGTCCACACATCTCGAGTCTGCGGGTCACTTGCGAGCTGCTCCATCGAAAGGTCGAGCAGCATTGCCCAGTTCGCGGTGCCGACCAGCGCATCGTGATAGTTGGCGGCGATTACTCTCCTTCCGGAAGGGGGCAGGGCCTCCATGAGGCCCCGGTAGATTCTGGCGGCACCTTCGTTGTCTCCCGACTGTAGGAGCAGGCGGGCGCGCAGCATCTTGGGGCGTAGGGTTGCTGGATCCATTCGCTCGGCGGACTCGAGCGTAATCGCCGCCTCCCGGCCACGACCCTGTTGCCAGGCGTTGAATCCCGCATCGGTGAAAACCTCGGCCCTTCGTTCCCGCCATTTCCGTTTCAGCGTTCGCGCTGCCGGGAGAAGGGCGAGCGTCAGGAGGACTGCCGCACCGCCGGCGATGAGCACCCAGCGCAATCTGAGACGGCGGCTCGCTGCCATGTCGTTGCCTGCTCTTGCGCGGAGAAACTCAGCGGGGATCATTCCCCGCTCAACGGAGACTCCGCCGGCGGGAGCGCAGCTTCAGCACGCCGCCCGCGACCAGCATGGCTGCGGCCGATGACCACGTTGAGGGCTCTGGCACCACCCCGAAGCTGTAGCCGTCGATGCTGTGGCGGCTCAGCGCGAAGTTATTGCCCGTCACATACGCGTCGGTGATAGCCGCGGTGCCGTTCGTGGCGAAGGGCAGGGTGCCGGTGCCGCCCTGGGAGCTGTTGATTCCCATGAAGTCTACGGACGAGCCCACTTGACCGACTGGGACGAAACGAACGACGTCACCCTGGTTCCACTGTACCGCCGTGGAGTTTCCGTAGATCGTCTTCAGCGCGTTGTTGATGGCGACGAAGGTGCCGCCGAACGTGAGCGAGGCGTCTTCGCTGCTGCTGCTGGTGCGGTTGACCGCGTAGGCGGTCTCGGTCTGGCCATTGGTGGTGTAGGTGCTGTTTCCCAGCGTACCGCCATTCGGAATGGTCGGTCCCAACTGCACCCAGCTGGACGAGTTGGAGTTCCAGGCGGTGGTGGCCGTGCTGTTCTGGGCGGCACCTGAAGTGCCCATCACGAACACCTGGGCCGCGGCGTCATCGACTTTAGTGGCGGCCTTGGGCGTCAGCTTGAGCGTCACGAAGAAATCAATGGTCGCGTTGCCCACGAGGGAATTCGTTCCGGTGTAAACGCCAGGAGCGTCGCCTACTTTTACTAGGTCCACGCCCACGCCGTAATAGCCGGTGGCGTTCTTATCCGGCTGATTTCCCAGCAGCCGGAACGCCACACCCGCGGTGCTCGCGGTCGCGGGGGATGAGGGCGAGGCGAAGTTGCCCGTGTTGATCAGGAAGGCGGAGTTGGCGTACGTGTCGCCGGCTCCGGCGGTGTAAGTCGTGGCTCCGATCTTCACCACATCAACGCCGGCGTTGACGACCGCTGGTCCGGTGCCGAGCAGATAGGTAGAAGGGTAGGCTCCACCCAGCACGTCGTTCATGTTGCCGCTGCGGTAGGTGGTGGGGTTCTTGTTCGCGTCGACGGCGGTGATCGTGGTCGTCTGGGCCGAGGTGAACGCGGAATTCGCTCCGGTAAGCAGCGTCTGGGCACGCGTCATTCCGGCTCCTGAAAGGGCGAACAAAATCAGGACGGCTAGGCGAAAAGACCTAGTCATGAATGGAGTATTCCACCTATCTTCATGAGGTGTTTAGTAGAGTAACGAAAAAGTTACGCAAGTTTTTTGTCCGTATTTCAGTCGCCACGGCGAAAGTCCTGCAGCTTGGCATCGTTTTTCTGGACTGCGCCATCGGCGCCCCACCGGTTCTTGTTCATTCCGAGCAAGGTATCGCAATGAAGCGCCTCAGGGTTTTCGTCTCGGGTATCCTTCTTGCCCTACTCCTCGTCCCCTCCGCGCGCGCCGCCCAGCGCGAAGAGGTGGTGGTGCTTGGCGCGGGCCGGCGGGTAACG
>JACCDO012097716.1_pt1 | contig 20179 bp, 7 predicted proteins | sample 7446101 | NCBI WGS metagenome assembly JACCDO01 (sample SAMN15323440, study PRJNA562643) | freshwater metagenome | isolation source: river surface water | place: USA:Blue River Watershed | collected 2017-08-16
CCTCAAGAAATCTACGATATTATTTTTAATGTAAGCTCTCCAATTTCTAGCGTGTCGTACAGCGGAGTGATATTAGAAAAGTCAGAAGGCGGATGGATTGTCAACGGATATGATGATATATTGCCTTATTTTCAATATTTTTCTGCTGTTCCTAATACACGAGATCCGTTAATATCTGTAGGAGGAATTAGCGAAAGATTTAAAAATTGGTCAGCAACCACTACTTATAGTAACGGAGAAATAGTACAATATAGTAATAATTTTTACAGAGCATTAAGAACACACGATAGCGGCGAATCTTTTGATTCGAATCAATGGCAGAAAATCAGTGACTTACCTAAGGTAGGGGCGATTGAAGCCTATCGAAGAAAAAACTTCAATACTTTAACAATCAGAAAATTAAGCTATGGCACACTTCTAACTTCTATACAGGCTGTGGTTGATTTCTTGTTAGGATATGAACAGTATCTCATTTCTCAAGGATTTGTATTCAATAATTATGATCCGGAAAATAAAGTTTCTCAAGATTGGACCAGTAGTTGTAAAGAATTTATGTTCTGGACCAAACATAATTGGGCAGCAGGATCGTTATTATCTCTGAGTCCTTGTGCTTCAAAAATAAGTGTAAGTATTGGTGTCGGAGTTGCTGATAGTATCATTGATGGTTTTTATGATTATCAAGTATTAAAAGCAGACGGAAAACCAATGCCTCTTAACTTTATAAATGTTAATAGATCTTTCCAAAATACTGAAATCACAACTACAAATACTTCAGATGGAATTTATTATCTAAAACTATATTATGTTCTAAAAGAACACATCGTTGTGTTTGATGACAGAACAGTGTTTAATGATATTATCTATGATGAAACATCGGGATATAGACAGGAACGAATCAAATCGTTTGGATTCCGTACAGTAGATTGGGATGGTGATTACACAAGCCCTGGATTCTTATTTGACAATGTAAGTATTGCAGTTTGGAAACCTTTCACTGATTACAAGCTAGGAGATATTGTTTCCTATAAGTCCTACAACTATACAAGTTTAAAAAATCAACTAGGTACTGAAACATTCGACGATACTTTTTGGAGTGTACTCGATTCAAAACCAGAAAAACAATTGATCTCTAATTTCGATTATAAGATCAATTCGATGTACGACTATTTCGAAGTGCTATCCGACGGACTTGAAACAAGCCAACGAGAACTAGCAAGACATACTATTGGTTACCAATCGAGAGATTATTTAAACAATCTTTCGGAAGATTCAGTAACTCAATTTTTATTATATCAAGGATTTATCCGAGAGAAAGGCACAAAAAATTCTATTACAAAGATATTTGATAAGTTAAGTAGATCAGGAACCGACAGCGTTGAACTTAAAGAAGAATGGGCAATTGTTACTGGAAGATTCGCCGGAGTTGATCAAGTTCACGAACACGAGTTAGAAATATTTAAAAATAATTTTAAACTAAATCCTCAGCCTATAATATTCGAATATCAAAAAACTGACCTAACATCTGATTTATATTATAGAGTAATAGGTAGTAATTTCACTATTACCTCTAATCCTTATAACACAGATATAATTCCAACCACCACAGAAGATATAACTGTTTATTCAGCCGGGTATTTAAAATCAGATCAGTTTGATCATTCTATAAAAAATAGAGACGGGTTATTAACTTTAGATATTAATACTGTTAATGAAAACGATCATATCTGGATAGAATTTGACGGTCCTTCATGGACCGTGTTGAGAGTAAACGAAAGTTCTACTTTAAAACTTACAACCATCGAAAGGCCTAGCGATACAATAATTTCTTTATCGTTTGATAGACCTCATTTGTTTGAGGCAGGAGATTATTTCGGAATACGAAACTTAGAAAACTTAACAGGCTTTTTTAAAGTAGATTCTATAACAGATTCTACAACAATAAATTTATCAGTAGAATCGGATTCTCAGACTCCGGAGATAACTGATAGCTCTTTAATTTTTATAAACTTATTAATCGAATGCAGATATGATGATTATCAATCATTAGACAAATCAACGGCTGCATTATTAAAGAATAATTCTAAACTTTTTATAGATAATAATGGTAATAATCTATGGGAAGTTATTTCTAAACAAAAACAATTCACATCTAAGGCAGTTACTGATTATGGAATATCTTCTCCGTTAAGAACAGGAACTGCGGTCTTATATGACAATTTGAATAAGCATATGATTGTAAGTATGCCTGGGTCTGGCTACATTATGATTTACGCTGAAAAATCAACAGGTCTAACATTAAAACAAGTTATTTCAGCGCCGGTTGGATATGCTGGCGCAGTTTCTGGAACCTTCGGAGAAAGCATGGCTCTAAGTCCAGATTCCAAATATCTAATAATTGGATCACCATTAGCTAGCGGAATTCCAAATACCTATAGAGGAGAGTGGGATCCTGGCGCTGCATACGGAATCAATGAAGTTGTGTTGTATGGTGGAAGATTATACAAAGCTTTAAATGCAAGCGGTCCCGATTTCAGTACAAATTTAGCGGTTAATACAGACAACTGGGAATTAACATCTTTAATTGAAACATATTCTGGAGCAGCCGGAGATCAGTTTTATCAACAAGGAATGGTCACGGTTTATAAATGGAATTCTGGTCGATATACATTAGAGAAGAATATTATCAGCGCCAGACCTACTGATAATGAATATTTCGGTCACGATGTAAAAATAGGATTAGATAATAATGTATACTATCTAGCGGTTTCTGCTCCCGGAGCTGCTAATGATACGGGTCGAGTTTATCTTTATACATATGACGGAACTTCTTGGCAGCATCTTGAAAACACAGCATTTAGAGGAGTGTATGACAAAAATGAATCATACGCTGGCGGCGATATAGTATGGCAGTCTGCTCAAGATCCTATCGTAGAAGGAGTACCGGGCAACCTCTGGATGGCATTAGATGATAGTACTAGTGATGGTAGTACTATAACTATAGAATCTAGCAGTTGGTTAAAAGTCAGCGATATCACAACACATAGCTCATTGCCTACAAATGTTGCAGTAGAAGATGATGGATCCACATTAGAATTTACGCTAACCGGTTTGTTATCAAACGATCAGATGGCAGAACAGGTGAAACAGGGAGATAAGTTCGGATCTAGTATGGCGATGAGCAATGACGGTAGCATATTAGTAGTTGGAGCTCCTTACAGCGACGGACAATGGTTTTCTAATTACAGAGGGGTGTGGAGACCTGATGTTGAATACATCGAAGGTGCCGTGGTAAAATACAAAAATAATAGCATCAATGCTTCGTATGTATATTATAGATTAGAGGATGTAACCTCCGGTCCAGATAGTGTTTATAGAAGTTATAATGAAGATCCTTCTAACAGTGCGAACTGGCAGGAAATTGGTGATAGTACTACAGAAGCATCTGGAAAAATATTCATTTATAAGAGAAACAGCAGTGGAAATTATGTTTTAAAACAAATGGTTAATGCTGGATCTATATCCAATTTCAGTGATGTAGAAAGCGGACTAATAATTGCTACAGGTGACCAATTTGGATTCTCTATGGATATAGATGCTTCCGGAGAGACATTGGTAGTTTCTAGTCCCAAATCAGATATAAATTTCCAAGACCAAGGATCAGTTTATATTTTTTCTAATACTGAATCTGAGATTACTGAATATAGATTAAAACAAAAACTGGAAAGTTTTGAAATATATCCTAGCGAATATTTTGGATACGGAGTTTCTATCAGCCCAGACAAATCTAGAATTGCGATAGGAGCTAAAAATACTCCTTCTCGATATCCTGTATATTTCGATCTATTCGAAGGTACTACTTTTGATCAAGGAAGAACTACTTTTAAACAAGATCAAGGATTTACCGGAGGTGTTTATGTTTTTGATAAAAAGGATCAGACTTATTTCTTAGTCGAGAAATTAGAAGAAGAATTAAGCGCATTTGAATCATTCGGATATAGTGTCGATTGTCTAGGAAATAATATAGCAGTAGGTAGTCCTAATTACAGGCCACCATCAATACATTTTACCGGTCAACGAACTTTTGAAGGTCCGGCTGTTGGAATCGCTAGATTGTATTCTAAAGATGCGAATAAACAACCTTGGAATATTTTAAGTCAACAATCTTATCTAACAGATATCGAGAATATTAAAAAATTAGAATTGTACGATAATGTTAAAAATTATAAAATACAAGATCTTGATTACATAGATCCTATTAAAGGAAAAATTCTTAATATTGCAGAACAAGAAATATCTTTTAAAACTCATTATGACCCTGCTATCTATAACACAGGCACAGAAAATCAAGTAGTAGATTCTGAAGCGTTCTGGGCAGAAAAAAATGTCGGAAAATTATGGTGGGATCTTTCAACAGTTAAATGGTACAATTACGAACAGGGGGATTTAGCCTACCGAAAAGGATATTGGGGTAAAATTACTCCTAATTCTTCTGTAGACATATACGAATGGGTTGAAACTGTTCTTCTTCCTAGCGAATGGAGCTTACTAGCAGACACTAATGAAGGATTGGCTTCCGGAATTTCGGGTCAGCCGTTATATCCAGATGATACTGTTTATTCTAAAAAAGAATTTTATAATTCAGCTTCCGGGCAAATAAATGAAATCATATATTATTATTGGGTTAAAAATAAATCATCAGTACCTTCAAATAAATCTGGAAGAACTAAATCTGGATTCGAAGTCTCTTCTTTAATTGCTGCTCCACAAGACCAAGGACAGACTTTTGTTGTGCTAGCAGATAAGAATTTGATATTAACTTACAATTTGGAAAATGTATTACCTTCAGATACTGCTTTAATAAATTTCCAATTCTACGGAAATAAAGATAGAAAACTACCTATACACAGTGAATATCAATTATTAGTTGAAGGTGATGCTGCAAGTTTACCTACAGCAAAGATAGAAAATAAATGGATTGATAGTTTAGTAGGTTCTGATTCTGCAGGAAATAAAGTTCCTGACGACAATATTAATGCAAAATTAAAATACGGAATTCAATTTAGACCAAGACAATCTATGTTCATTAATAGATTAATGGCTCTTAAAATTGTTATAGATAAAGCCAATTCTGATTTACACGAAGAACCCTTTGCAGATACAATTTCTTTCGGTAACTTAAATTTAGTTGATCCGGTTCCTGATGAAATCTTAAATTTTTATGATATTACAGTTGATACTTATAACGATCTTTTAGTTGTAGGTACAACAAGATTGCGTAGGGCTGTGTTACAGGCAAATATTATAGATGGCGAATTAGACACTATAGATATTTTAGATTCAGGATTTGGATATAAAGTAGTTCCTCCGATTGAAATAAGCGGTGACGGATTTAATGCCGAAGCGGAAGCTGTTCTTGATAGTCAAGGTAGAATAATTTCTGTTAATATTCTTAATAGAGGAAAAAAATATTCTAGATGTTCAGCAGAAGTAAGATATTATTCTGTATTGGTAAAATCAGATTTAAACATCAATAATTTCTGGAGTATTTATTCTTGGGATAGTAATAGAAAAACTTGGTTTAGACAAAAGACCCAAGCATACGATACAACAAAATATTGGTCTTACATAGATTGGTATGCTGAAGGATATAACAGCACTTCTAGAATAGTTAAGGAGATTTTAACAATCTCCGATGAACAAAATATCATCGTCGAACTCGGCGATTTAATAAGAATTAAAGAATATGGAGCCGGGGGCTGGATACTTTTAGAAAAAATAGCTACCAGCGGAGACAATATCCTTGATAGATATAAAATTGTGGGTAGACAAAACGGAACTATAGAGATATCTCCGTCTTTCTATAAACCACTAGAATACGGTCAGGGATTTGACGTTGTATCTTCTTACGACATCAACAATTATGATTTAAGTGCATCTACAGAACTAAGAAATATTCTAAAGGCATTAAAAGTAGATGTTTATATTGGTGATTATGCTTACAAATGGAACGAATTGTTTTTCTCTAGCATTCGATATGTTTTATCTGAGCAGCAGTATGTAGATTGGGTATTTAAAACTAGTTTTATGAATGCGATTCATAATATTGGACCGCTAGAACAAAAAATAAATTACAAAAATGATAATCTTGAAAGTTATAAGCAATATATAGAGGAAGTCAAACCATATAGAACTACTGTGAGAGAATATGTAAGCAGATATGACACTGTTGAACCTTATGCAGCAGCAACGATTGACTTTGATTTACCCCCTGCAGTTCAGATGGGTTCTTTACAACCGGTGACTATAAACAGTGAATTAGTTAATACATATCCGTGGAAGTGGTGGAATGACAATTTAGGATTTTCGATAACTGAAATATTAGTTACTAACAGCGGTTCTAATTATACTTCTGTACCTAAAGTTATAATAACTGGGGACGGGACAGGAGCAGAAGCAACAGCTTTTATCAGTAATGGTCGAGTAGTTGGAATACGGGTCCTTAAAGGAGGGTCAGGATACACTTACGCACCACAGGTAGCTCTAGTAGGCGGAACAGCGGCTGGAGTTACTCCAGCAAAAGCTGCTGCTGTTTTAGGAAACAGTGTTGTAAGATCCTTTGATCTTAAAGTAAAATTTGATAGAATATCCAAACAAGGGTATTATGCAGATTTTGAAAAAGATGAAAGTTTTATCGCTAATGGATTCAGCGGAGTATTTAATTTAAGTTATGCTCCCACAAGAGACAAAAATTTAATTTCGGTATTAAAAAATGGAGAAGTTTTATTCAATAATCAATATACCTTAAATTTATATTATGATAATTCAGACGGATTTAACCTGTTAAAGGGCAAATTAATTATTACAGACATACCTGCAGCGAACGATGAAATATCAATAAAATATCAGGTTAATGATGAATTGTTAGATTCTGTTAATAGAATACAGAAATATTATTCCCCAACTTCGGGAATGAGATCTAATGAATTAAATCAATTAATGACTGGTATTGATTTCGGAGGTGTACAGATACAAGGAACTACATTTGAAGTTACAGGCGGATGGGATGCACTTCCTTGGTTCACTGACAATTGGGATAGCGTAGAAGCCAGTTCGGATTATTATGTAATCTGTGATGGTAGTACTGAAGATGCAACATTACCTTATACTCCTGCAGAAGGACAGCAAATTACTGTTTATATTAAAAGAGCCGGAACTTCTACCCCGAGGGATATAACCACTTTAGGACCGGATACTGCTCCTGTCGTTGTTTTAACTGAAGCATCGGAGTCTTCTATTATAGAAAGGATCGATGATCCTAATTATACTGATAATTGGGATTCAACTTCGGCAATTAATCCTAAGGCTCAAATGCCAACTTTTATTGGAGATGGATCTACTAGAGTTATAGAAATAGGAAGATACATTGAAGTTCAGTCAGGAGACATTTTAATTTTCCGTCCTATCGAAAGCGATGGATCAGTAACTATTACTGATGCCAATTTATTAGACACACAGATCAGCGGAGGTAATTTAACAGCTTCGGGGACTACTGGATCAAATATAGCAAAAAATACCATAGACGGTATATACTCCTCAGCTAGAGGAATAGCTGCCGAGGATATTAGTCTCGATGGCGGAAAATTTATCAGCCCGGAACAAGTTCCAGCTACAGAAGAAAATATTCCAGGACAGGTGTCGGACGCTCTTAGCATAAAAGTTTATACAAGCACAGGCACCGGAGCAGCAACATTAAGTTCTAGAATTTTGATTTCAGATGGATCTACGCAGTCATATAGTATTGGACAGCACATACTTAATAACAATAATGTTCTAGTTTATGTTGATAAAGTAAAACAAGAAAATGGAACAGACTACATCATAGACTTTGCAGCAAATACAGTTGATTTTACAATCGCTCCAGCAGATAATTCTATAATTGAAATTTTAAGTTTCGGCTTAGGCGGCGCAGGAATATTAGATTTCCAAGAATTTGTAGCAGACGGACAAGTGGTAAATTTTTTAACCGCAGCCAATTATGCAGATACTACTCATGTTTATGTTACTATAGATGGTGTAGAAGTAGATGCTGGATTCTTCAACGGAACTGATATATTTGGAGATAACGGCGACGGAACAAATAAAACAATGGTACAATTTTCTCAGGCTCCTATCGCCGAGAGCGTTATTAAAATAGTTTGTTTGGCAGTTACTACAGATTCGGATTCGTCAGGACTTTCTATAGTAAAAGTTAATCACCAACAGTTTGAATTTGAAGGAAGCACAAGAAGCTTTGATCTAGATAATTTTGTAGAATTATCTAGGGGATCTTCTAGAGCATCTGTGATAGTCACAGTTAATAATTTTGCACTCAGAGGTGTTGATACCACATATTATGAATACGACGGAATAACTAATTCTTTTACACTAGGAACAGATCCTTTAGAACCATCGGGATCGATATTGCCTGATAACATACAGGTATTCATAAATGGAGAATTAAGAACATTTATTACTGATTATGTATTTGATGGTATTTCTAAGCAACTTACTATAGTTGCAAATCTGGAAATCGGAGATAGAATCAGAATTCAAAACGATCTAAGATCAGAATATTCTATAGTCGATAGTAATCTAATTATAAATCCTTCAGTGTCTTTATCTAGCATCAATGAAACAGACAATGACATTATTGAAGTAACATGGTTCAGTGAATATCCTACTATGCGTATTTTAACAGACGAATTCAGTGGAGGAAAAGTATTTTTTAAATTAGCTAATGTTCCTTTATCTGCCGATTATGTTTGGGTATTTAAAAACGGAGAAAGACTCACACAAGAAACAGACTATTATATAGACTTACCTAGAGCAGTAGTATATCTAAATCAATCTACAATTGATACTGATTTAATCAAGATCATTATATATGCAGACGCTGTATATAAACCAACCAGTGCATTTGAAATTACTAAAGATCTTTTAAATGTCTATCATTATAATAGGTTCAGTTATAAAGATACTTTATTATCAAGATCATTGAATTATTATGATCAGGATATAGAAGTTTTAGATGCATCTAACTTAGCAGACCCTATACCTTCTAGAAATATACCCGGAACGATTTATATTTTAGGGGAAAGAATAGAATATTTTACAAAAAATGGTAATAGATTGGGCCAATTAAGAAGAGGAACACAAGGAACCAGTATAGGAGAAATGTATCCTTCCCACACACCCGTTTCGGATGTAGGATACAATGAAAGATTACCATACAATGAAACTCAAGATAGATATGATTTTTTCAGCGACGGAAGCTCTATATTAGTTGGTCCTTTAGATTTTGTACCCACACAGGGATTGCGTTCTTCTTGGACAAGAATTTCAATTCCTGAAACTTACGGAGCTTGCGATGGACTTGAAGTTTTTGTAGCAGGGAAGAGATTAAGAAAAGATCCACTAACGGTTTACGATTCCGAAAAAGCTTCAGCTAGTCCAGAAGGAGACGAAATATTAGAAGCAGAATTTAGTGTTGATGGAGTTAGCAATTATATCAGATTAACCACAGCTGTGGCTGCAGGTACAAGAATTACCATCATAAGAAGGACTGGTAAGATTTGGTACGATCGTGGGGTATCAACAGTTACTACAGGAGTCACTTTATTAGACAATTCCGGATCGATACCTACATTTATAGCAAAAAAATCAACACAGTTACCTATAGAATCTAGACCAGTGTCCGATTAAAATAAGTGAGTTTTAAGTATGAATAAATACACAATAATTAAAGAAGATGCACAAATGACCGAAAATACCCAACAAAAGCCAGAAAAACCTAATGAAACCGGCGGATTTTATTTCGAAGGACACATTAAGATCTGGGAACCAGAGACTGGAATAGTTCATCAAGATAAAAGGAACGCTATCCACTATGAAAATATGAGCGTAGCAATGGTTCAAAGTCTTTCTAATCAGGGAAAAGGCACCATTTATCAAATGGTTTTTGGTTCCGGCGGCACAACTGTAGATCCCACAGGTTTGATCACTTATCTTACTCCTAATACTGTAGGAGTTAATTCTAGCCTTTACAATCAAACCTATTCAAAAGTAATTGATCAAAATGCTACTGAAAACACTGATCCTGTGAGGAATAAGATGGAAATCCGACATGTTAGTGGAGCAACATACAGCGATATATTGATAACTTGTTTGTTGGATTACGGTGAACCATTGGGACAAGAAGCATTCGATAATAGCGTTAACATGGACGGAAATTTTGTGTTTGATGAGTTAGGATTAAAAAGTTATAACCCCGACGGAGAAGGTAAGTTATTGACTCATGTAGTTTTTCATCCTGTGCAAAAATCACTCAATAGGCTTTTACAGATAGATTATACTATAAGAGCTCAGAGTTTAACCGGTTTCACTGAGGTATAAGAATGCCATATTCAGTTAATTTTACAGATAGCGAAAATAAAACAGCGATTACTGTATTTGATAATACTTCAAGTACAGATACTAGCTTGATTTTTCCAGGACGAAATGTCACCGGATATGGACAGATTATTGCTGAAAATTTTTTACATTTATTAGAAAATTTTGCTTCAGCAGTCCAACCAGTTAATCCGGTAGAAGGCCAATTATGGTATGATACTGAAAATTCTACTCTTAAATTGTTCGATAATGTAACTTGGACAGCAGCCAGCGGAATACAAAAAGGACCAAGCGAACCTCCTGTAGCAGATAGTAAGGTAGGAGAACTATGGGTTGACACTACTAATCAACAACTTAGAATATTTACAGGAAGCCGATGGTTACTAGTCGGTCCGACTCAAAGTTCAGTTGATGGTAAAAGATATGGACCCGTAGTAGAAAAAATTACAGATAGCGATAACATAGATCGATATATCACGGTGGTTTATTCTGCAGATATTCCTGTAATTATTTTCAGTAAAGATAGTTTTAGTCCTAAAGTTAGAATTTTAGGATTCCCATACATAAGGGCAGGAGTAAACATTCCTTACGAAACAGATTTATCTCCGTCTGAACAACAAGCCTTTGAAGAATTATTTGCAGGAGGATTTCTTCCTGTTTTAAACGGTACAGCGGCTAGAGCCGATGCACTAGTAATCACAGATGCCACAGGTGTAGAAAGATCGATTCCTGCTTCTAGTTTTCTGCGATCAGATGAAATTAATACAACTACCAAGGCTTTTAACATTAGAAGTAATTCTGGATTAACATTAGGGGTTGACGGAACTTTTAATATTTCAACTTCTGCCACCGCAGCTAAAATTTACAATAGTTCCGCAGGTAGTAGTATAGATCTTCAAACTAATCGAAACGGTATTCCTACTACTATTTTGAGAGTAATCGACAATAAGGTCGGAATTAATAAAGCTTCTCCTGATTACGCATTAGATGTAGACGGGACTGCACAGCTGACTGGAAATTTAATAGTAACTAATACCACTGTTAGTACTAATTTAAACAACGGTAGTATAAGAACTGCCGGCGGCATGAGTATATCTAAAAATCTTATTGTCGGTGACGGAATTAATGTAACAAATACTTTACAAACTAATCAGATACAACCGAGTACAACAGATACATTTGATATCGGAACAACAGGCAAACGGTATAGAAATATAAGAGCTAAAACTGTTATAGCTGACACAATCGAAGGTGTTCTTTCTGGTAACATTAGCGGTAGAGCAAATTCAGCCATTGCATTAGATAATATAACTACATTTCAACTTACCGGAGATGTAATCAGCGGTGGTGTATCATTTGATGGACAGACTGGCGGATATACAAAAACATTTACCACGACACTTACTGCTAATATTATTTCTGGTAAGACTGAACCAGCCCCTAACTACTCTAAGAAAAATGATTATGTTTTAACATATAGACCCTCAGAAGCCAGCAGTGCTTCTTCGGGTTTATTAAAACAAACTAGAGATGTATTTGTAGGAGATCTTGGAGTTCCGATGGGAGCAATTATGCCTTTCGCAGGCGCTAATGCACCGTATGGATATCTATTATGTGACGGATCAGAAATAGAAATTACCAAATACAGTGATTTATATGATGTTATAGGTACTACTTATAACGGTGCTGCACCCCTTAATGGTGTAGGAACATTTAGAATTCCAGATCTAAGAGGTCGTTTTCCTCTAGGTAAAGATAATATGGATAACGCTGGAACTGTTCCTGTATTGGGTAGTGGCGGAGGGTACATAGATGCAGGCGGAGGTACAGCCGGCCGTGTTCCTGATGTGTTGGCTCAAACACTAGGTGGTGCAGCAGGCCAGGCATCAGTAGGACTAGTTTTGGCTAATCTTCCAGAACATAGCCATACCTTATCAAGCGGAACACAAGATTATGCTGCTGTTGCGGTAACCACTACACTGGACGCTGCTGCAACTACTGGATTAGGTCCGACAGCTCCTGGACAAGCTCAGTACCTCAAAGATTCGGGAGGAATCAAAAAAGGTGTGGGGGTAACATTAGGAACACCAGTTGGTCTAATGAATCCATATCAAACATTGAACTACATAATTAGATCAGGTCCACCGGCATTCTAAACGGAAATAGAAAATGGCATATCAGATTAATAAAACAGACGGAACAATTATAGCTACAGTTGCAGACGGTCAGATCGACGAGCTCAGCACTGATATAACTTTTATAGGAAAAAATTACAGCGGATTTGGTGAAGCATTAAACGAAAATTTTGTCAAACTTCTAGAAAATTTCGCTAATACTACACAACCATCACATCCTATTAGAGGACAGGTATGGTTTGATACAGCAGAAGCTAAATTAAAAGTTTACACCGGTACACAGTTTTTACCGGTAAGTTCTGCAACTATAAATTCAACCCAACCTAGCACATTGGCCATCGGGGACCTTTGGTTCAATGATTCCACTGGGCAGTTATTTTTCTTTGATGGCACTAATCCTTTATTGTTAGCACCTGCTTATTCTAGTGTTCAAGGATTAAGCGGATTAAAAGTAGAAAGTATATTAGATACACAAAATCAGACCAGAGTTATAACTAGTTTATACAATAATGGTTTGTTAATAGGTATTTTTTCTACTAATAGTTTTACCCCTAAAAATGATATAACTGGATTTTCCGGAAGCATTATTCCTGGCTTTAATGCTGGAACACTATCCGGCATTAAATTTAATGTTACTGTAACAAACAGTGAACAGCTAGGAGGAGCGGTAGCTTCTAAATATCTTAGAAATGATGTAGCAGCAAATAACCATGCCGGACAGTTAAACATTCAAAACGACCTAGGTTTAATATTCGGATCAGCTGGTCAAGGAAATCTATTCGTATCGACCGGTAATGTATACTTGACCAATGCTAGTTCGAATAATTCACTGTCGTTGAATGTAAGACGAGGTGCTAGTCAAGAAGATGCGGTATTAATTAATTCGGCAAACAGAACAGTTAATGTTTATTCGGGATTCGCAGATTCGATTTTAAATGTTGGAGGAAGTGTTGTAGTTGAAGGAAACCTTACAGTCAACGGAACCACTACAACTGTAAACACAGCCAATGTTACTATAGAAGATAAAAACTTAACTATAGCCAGCGTGACAGGAGCTTCAGATGCCACTGCTGACGGTGCCGGAATTACAATTAAGGGAACCACAGATAAGACATTTAATTATATACAAGCAAGTAATTATATGCAACTATCTGAAAGCCTTAATCTTTCTGCAGGAAAAGCATTATATATTGGCGGCACATTAGTTATTAATGGAAATAGTCTAGGATCGGCGATAACTAGTATTCCTGGAGTAACTGCTTTTGGTACTCAAAATGTGATCAATATCGGACCAGGAATTCCTCCAGTGACTCAAATGCGTCTACAGAATAACAGGATTTCTACAGTCGCGAATAATGACAATATAGAAATAGCACCGGACGGTACAGGAAATGTTGTCTTAATAGGTAGTCCTAGAATTACAGGAATGGCAGATCCAATAGCAGCACAAGACGCAGCAACAAAAGAATATGTAGATGATACTATAGAAACTAGATCATTGGTTTTCAGCACAGATTTATCAGATGGTAAATCCAACAGTTATATTATAACCAATATTTTAAATAATCTAGCTCCGGTTGCTGAATTCAGAGATGGAACTGTTGCAAGAATTTTATGTACTATTGTTAGTAATAGTACCTCGAGTTTAGAAATAAATCCTTTAAGATCAACAAGCACACAATCTTTCTTAACAGATTTAGTAGGAGGTTCAGCTAACGGATTAACAAATATATCTTTTAGTACAGCTACAATTCATGCACAGAGTGTTTCAACAACAAGAATCATTAAAACATTTAGTTTAGTAGTTGGTGTATGGACCTGGATATCAGACACCGTGCTACCACCATAATCCAGCAGGAGCGATAGATGGCCTATATTATAAACAAATTCAGCGGCGAACAGCTAGTAGTACTTGAAGACGGTACTATAGATACTAGCACCAGTTTGGGTCTTGTTGGAAGAAATTATGTCGGATATGGTGAAACACAAAACGAAAATTTTGTTTATCTTTTAGAAAATTTTGCCAACCAAGATCCTCCTGCAAGACCTTTACAGGGTCAGATATGGTTTGATACTTCTACTAACCTAGCCAATATATACGATGGAGAAAAATGGACAGTTATCGGCGCCGCAGTTTTAAGTGCTGAACCTCCTATAGAACCTAATACAGGAGCCCTTTGGTTAAAGACGCCAGTCAACACATTAAATGTATGGACAGGTACAGAATGGAGATTTATCGGCCCAGAGGCTGTTCCGGGATTTGGAACGACAAGAGCAAGAGCAGGAACACTAGAAGATAGTGAAGGTAATACAAGGCCGGTGATTTTTTTAGATATAGATGGCCAAACTACAGCTATCTGTACAAATTCATCTTTCACAATTGATGCATCTAACGGCATCTCTGGTTTTTCAAACAATTTAGTATCTGGGATTAACCTAAGATCTACGATACAAATTCAAGGAAATATAACAGGTCGTGCAGGATCGGCCGATAGATTAACCACAGGAAGATTTATTAATAATGTTACATTTGATGGTCAATCAGATATTACAATCAAATCTTCAACGACCAATAAGCTGAAAAAAGGCTCTTATATTTCCGGTTTAGATTTTGATGGTAGCACAGAAGTAACTTGGGATGTAGATGCTACTTCTGCGAATGTTATTGGTAAAGTAGTAGCAAGAAATAGTGCAGGCGGATTTGCCGCAGGTACAATCACAGCAGATTTAGTAGGTAATGTCACAGGTAATGTAAACACAACAACAGGAACAAGTACATTTAATATAGTACAGGCTAATACATTTGTTGGAGCTACTCTAACAGGTACCGCAAATGCTGCTAGACAACTTGCACTAAGTCCTAAAATCAATGGTATAACATTTACCGGTCTTCAAGATATCGTTATACCTACAGAAGCAAACACTTTAACCGGTAATCAATTGGCTGCAAATGTAGTTAATTCTTCTTTAACTAGTGTAGGAACATTAAATTCATTATTCATAGATGATACCGGAGCAACAATAGGTAGTTCTGGACAGCTAAAATTATTAGTTGATAGCTCAACACCTACAGTCAGATCTATCAGCGGAACTTTAAATTTTGATATCGGACCTTCCGGACCAGATATTAGTTTTGTAAACAGTACCACTTCTTTATCTCTAGGCGGCCCAAATGCTCCTGCCATTATCGGAGATAATACAACTAATTTAGGTATAACAGGTTATAAATTTAACGGCATCTATGCAAATAATCTTTACGGAAACGCTGATACTGCCACTCTGGCTAATCGTTCAACAAATATAGTGGGCGGCGGCGCCGGAGCTATTCCATATCAAACCGCAGCAAATACAACATCCATGCTTGGTCTCGGCGCAGATGGTTATGTCCTAAGAGCAAGAGCAAGCGGACCACAGTGGGAAGCATTAGCAGGATTAGAAACTCTAACCAAAGGTACACACGTAAATTTTGTTAATACTGCTACAAGTGCAACTGTAAGTACATTTAATGGTACAGCAGGAGTAACCGTTAGCATAGATGCAGTATCAACAAATACTGCCAACAAGATAGTATCGAGAGATGCCAGCGGTAATTTTGCAGCAGGAACAATAACAGCGAATGTTACAGGTAATGTAACAGGTAACATTACAGGTAATGTTACCGGTAATTTAACAGGTAACTCTACAGGTACGCATACTGGAAATGTCAGTGGCGTATCGATGATGAGCATGAACACCAACGGTCGTATCCAATGGCCTAATGATCCATATGGAGGCGGCGGTGATGCTGTCTGGATTGAAGTTTATAGTAGAGGCGGAGAAAGACAAGCGTTAAGATTAAAAGTCGAAAACGATGGTCCGGGCAGTGTTGAAGATATCATTGAATTAGATGCTGCTGCTGGGGTATTAATTACTAGAGGTAATGTCACATCTAGTGCTGCTCCTACTTTATCAACTCATTTGACAAATAAACAGTATGTCGATAATAGATTACCGCAGTATACATTTACCTACGGTCAGGTTGGATGTGTAGGATATACAAATCAAGTAGGAAGTTTTAATAATGGAAGCAACTATTTTGACGTCTTTCCACCCTCAGGAAAAGGTATGGGCAATTTAGTTGGGTTCATTCCATCATTGAATACTGTTCATTATGCAGGCGGTGTTAACGGTGATGACAGTATAAGAACACAGTATCAGATCCAAGGCGATAGGATCAGAGTTTGGGTACAAAACACTGAGCAAAGAAGTACACCTGCGGGTAATTATTTGGCTATCTGGAGTTAACGATGTATTACGTGTGTATAGAAAACAATCAAGTAACAGGAATTTTAAACTATCAACCTAATGTTCCGAGTTCTGTGTCTGTAGTTCAGATCACTGATGAGCAATATAATAATATGGTGAATAGCACTCATTATTTTAATGTTAGTTCTCGAACAGTTGTTGCAGTTTCAGCAGATGTTACCAATCAAAAAACCGTAGATCTTAATAACGCTAAAGAAAGAGATTACCTGAATAGCACAGATTGGAAGATTTTAAGACATATTAGGCAAAAGGCGTTGGGCGTGCCTACAAGCCTTTCGGATGCAGAATATCTGCAGTTAGAGCAAGATAGGAATGCAGCAGCAGCCCGTATAATATAAATCAATAAATATAAGCACTGTTTGGAGCATATAAATGGCATATCAAGTTAATAAATTTAACGGAGAAACACTGGTAAATGTAGCCGATGGTACCATCGATACTACCACTGATCTTCGTTTAGTAGGTAAAAATTACGCAGGCTACGGAGAAGTGCAGAATGAAAACTTCGTACATCTTCTAGAAAGTTTTGCAAATACTACAGCACCACCAAAAGCACTGACCGGTCAAATTTGGTATGATACTAATTCTTCAAACAAAAAATTAAAATATTATGACGGAAGTCGCTGGAAAGTAGCTGGCGGAGCTGAAGCAAGTCCTACAGCACCTACTGGTTTATCTGCCGGTGATTTTTGGTGGGATACCACAGCCAAACAATTATATGCCTGGACAGGCACGGATTTTACTCTTGTAGGACCAGAATCTAGCCCAGATCTAGGTTCTAGTATTATATCCGCCGCAGTAGTTAAAGGGACTATTTCAACCGATGTAGGGCCTCATACTGTACTAAAAGTTATAGCAGACGACAAAGTAGTAGGAATATTCAGTAAAACAGCATTCACACTAGATGCTACACAGAATGCTATTGAAGATTTTTCAGTAATTAAGAAAGGTTTTACCTTAGCTAAGTCTGTAAGCGGAGTAAGCACAGACGATTATGTAATGTGGGGTACAGCTCAAAATGCTAATCAATTGGGCGGAGTTCCTGCTGCCAACTTCCTTCAAGTCGGTGATAATGAATTCACTGAAGAAGTTATTTTTAAAGATTCCGGCTTTACTGTAGGCGACGGCAACGATCTTAGACTAAGAATCGAAAACGGTGACGAGACCATTATAGAACAAAGGTTAGGGAATCCCATAACTTTTAGAATCACAGTTACAGAAACCACAGACGAGAGAGATGTAGCGATCGTTAGATCGACAGGAATATTTCCAGGAACAAACAATACCTATAAATTAGGTGGAACACTTCCTGGCGGTGTAACACCGATTGTTTGGTCTGAAGTTAATGCTACAACTGTTAACGGTAATCTGGTAGGAAATGTCACAGGAAATACCACAGGAATACATACTGGGAATGTTCTAGCGACCGACACAACGATAATGATAAATGCCAGTACTAAACAAATTGGCTATGCTGGAGCAACTATTGTTGGTACATTAACAGGTAGCTGTACAGGATCTGCAGCAACAGCTACAAATGCTGCCCAATTAAATTCTTTATTGCCCTCGGTTTCCGTTCCAGGAGATTCTACACAAACGATTCCAGTTCGTGATGCATCTGGCAATATTACAGCCAATCAGTTTGTAGGTATTTCAGATAAAACTGATAGAATGAGAATTAACGATGCAGCGTCGGATCCAGTTTGGAACTCTGGAACACCTAGTACACAATATAGATCTGCTAAAACCACAAAGACAGCATATTCTATCGCAGCCAGAGATTCTAGTGGAAATCTTCTAGCAAACATTTTTGATGGTACTGCAACAGCCGCTCAATATGCAGATTTAGCAGAAAAATATCTAGCAGATAAATCCTACGAAGTCGGAACAGTAATGTCCGTGGGCGGAAATGCAGAAGTTACCGCTTGTGTATTTGGAGATAGAGCCATAGGAGTTGTATCTGCTAATCCTGCATTCATGATGAATAAAGATTTAGAAGGCGGCACCTATATTGCATTAAAAGGTCGTGTTCCTGTAAAAATTGTTGGATCGATAAAGAAAGGTGATAGATTGGTTGCAGCTGAAGGAGGCTGTGCTATCAAAGCAAGTTTTCATCAGCAATCAGATGTATTCGCTATAGCATTGCAAAGCAGTGACGATGTTGATGTTAAATTAATTGAATCAGTAATATTATAAAATTATGGCAGCTGGCGATCAAATAGACGATATTAATTATAATACTTTACAAGATAAAGTACAGCTTCTGTTAGGTACCGGAACCGGAAGTAGAGGTTACGGTCAAACAGTACAAAGTGCGGATGTTTTTTCTGGAAACATAGTGACAGCAGCACAATGGAATGCGTTAAGAAACGATATATTAAGTGTTCGTGTTCATCAAGACGGTAATCCTCCTCCTGGTATTGTTTCAATAAGCAAAGGAAGTCCGGTTAATTACAATGTTATACCTAATTTTGATAACATATTGTCGGTAGCAGATTCTAATAGGTTTATTATAGCTTCGGGCCAATCTACTGTTTTAACTAAGGGTACGCAGAGTGTAACAGCGACTTGGTCTACTCAGGCACAAGCTGTTTTAACAGTAACATTTGCTAATTCTAACCAAGGTAGGTATTTTTTTAATAGCGGCGGAAAAATAAGAGTTTCTGGTACAAGAACCGGAGGATCAGCAACATCTCAAAACAATGCCTGGACTAACTTCTTAGCCAATATCGGAATAGTACCATTTGGCGCAGTAAACACTACTTCGGTAAATTATTACAATCTTACAAATGCTTATCAGGTTTATTATCAGAATTCTTTAAGTACTCCGTATTCGGCAAATTATTTTAGATTAGAAGCTAAGACTAATGTTGCTGATAATTCGGGAGGAACAGCCACTCAACTTGACATTAGAATAACTCTCCGTGACGATCACGTGGGTCTCGGTGGCGGCCCAGATTCTACTGACGGTACTCTTTCTCTCTTAATAGAAGAATTAAAGGCTAGCGGTCCTTTGTATCCTACAGGAACCTGGGATATTACTAGTCCGAGTTATTCTTTGTCAGCTATCTCTACAAGTTAAAAAATTCTATAAACGCTGTTGACTGGCTATAAATAAACTACCCAGTTAATAGGAGATTTTATGGATGACCAAATGACAGAGGCATTGGATTTTGCCAATTTTCGTCAAGCATTTTCCATCCAACAAAAGACATTAAAAGAAAAAATACAAGCCAAATTGACCTATGGATTCAATGGCGGCATATTTAAAATCAATAGAGAACTAATCAGCTTCGTCCAAATTTTGTTAG
>JACCDO010842718.1_pt1 | contig 20176 bp, 18 predicted proteins | sample 7446101 | NCBI WGS metagenome assembly JACCDO01 (sample SAMN15323440, study PRJNA562643) | freshwater metagenome | isolation source: river surface water | place: USA:Blue River Watershed | collected 2017-08-16
CGCTCATCATGACAGCACGCGAACGAATCGCCGGTAACGTCGCAGGATATGTAGACGATCGCACTGGTGCTGCAAAGTGGATGAAGAAGAACCTCACCAAGGTCTTCCCTGATCACTGGTCATTCTTACTTGGCGAAATCTGCCTTTACTCATTCGTCATCCTTCTTCTCTCTGGAACCTTCCTGACATTTTGGTTCGACCCTTCCATGAAGGAAGTTGTCTATGACGGTTCTTACGAACCGCTTAAGGGTCTTGAGATGTCTGCGGCCTACGCATCAACTCTTGATATCTCATTCGAAGTTCGCGGTGGACTTCTGATGCGTCAGATTCACCACTGGGCAGCCTTGATCTTTATGGTGGGAATTGTTGTCCACCTTCTCCGTGTTTACTTCACTGGCGCTTTCCGTAAGCCACGTGAATTTAACTGGATCATCGGAGTCGGTCTCCTAACTCTCGGAATCGTTGAAGGTTTCTTGGGTTACTCACTTCCCGATGACCTTCTCTCGGGAACTGGTATCCGTATTGCGGAGGCGATTATTCAGGCGCTTCCTGTTGTCGGTTCCTACCTAGCTTTCTTCGCATTCGGTGGAGCGTTCCCAGGTGAAGCATTCATTCCACGTATTTATACAGTTCACGTTCTCTTGCTGCCTGGCATCTTCCTTGCACTGATCACAGTGCACTTGATGTTGGTCTGGTACCAGAAGCACACTCAATTCCCTGGTCCAGGACGCACCGAAAAGAACGTTGTTGGCTATCCATTGATGCCTGTCTACATGGCTAAGGCTGGTGGATTCTTCTTCATCGTATTCGGTGTGACAGCGTTCCTCGGAGCCGTTGCTTCTATCAACCCAATCTGGCTCTATGGTCCATATACGCCTGGACAAATTTCAGCTGGTTCACAACCCGATTGGTATATGGGATGGCTCGACGGACTTGTTCGCATGGCTCCCCCACTTGAAACCCATGCCTTTGGCTACACAATCTCATGGAACATTTTGATTCCAGGTTTGATCTTGCCAGGAATTATGTTTACCGGTCTTGCTCTCTATCCATTTATCGAGAGCTGGGCTACTGGAGATAAGCGCGAGCACCATCTCCTTGATCGTCCACGTAATGCGCCGAACCGCACCGCTATTGGTGCGATGGCTCTGACGTTTACATTGGTTTCTCTGCTTAACGGCGGTAACGACATCATCGCAACAACATTTGATTTAACAATCAATCAGATGATGTGGTTCTCTCGTATCGGTGTCATCGTTCTTCCACCGATTGCCTTTGTCGTGACTAAACGTCTCTGCCTATCGCTACAGCGTGCAGATCGTGATCTCGTCCTTCATGGCCGCGAAACAGGTCGACTCGTTCGTATGCCTAGTGGCGAATTTGTGGAAGTACATGAGCCAATCTCTCCAGAGAAGGCATGGCTTCTTACATCTCATGAGCAGCTGGCTCCGCTTGAACTTCCTGAGCACGATTCAGCTGGAGTTCGTCGCCCTGCAGCGATTAGAAATAAGATTCGTAACAGAATCTCACGCGCTAATGCTGTGGCAGTACCAAAGGCCACAGCAACTGAGCGCCGTGAACTAGAAGGCCATCACTAAGTAGTTAAGAAAACGACCCTGTCTCACGATATGTGAGCAGGGTCGTTTTTTATGCGCCTGTGTAGTGGTGTGAAATACTTGCGAAAGCTTGATCCAGAATCGCAAAGCCTTCACGGATTTCCGCTTCAGTCACATTACATGGTGGGCAGATATGCATTCTGTTGTAGTTGTTGAATGGGAATAGCCCTAGCCTCTTACACGCAGCAACTAATTCATTCATCGCAGGACTTGATGCTCCATATGGCGCAAGAGGTGCACGGGTTGCGCGATCAGTAACGAGGTCAAGAGCCCAGAAGACACCTTTGCCACGTACTTCGCCGATAACTTTATGCTTTGCCATCAATTCTTGAAGAAGTGGCTTAATGACATTCTCACCGATTGCCGCAGCGTTTTCGACCATCTTCTCGTCCGCCATGACATCGATAGTGGCAACAGCTGCAGCAGTTGCGAGTGGATGACCGCTGTAGGTCAGACCTCCTGGGAATACTCGATCGTTGAAGGTTGCAGCGATTTCATCACTGATAACAACCCCACCAAGTGGAACATATCCACTATTAACGCCTTTCGCGAAGACAATGAGGTCTGGTTCGACAGAAGAGTGTTGGTAGGCAAACCACTTACCTGTGCGGCCAAAGCCTGACATGACTTCATCTGCAATCCATTTGATTCCATATTTATCGCAGAGGGCACGAACGCCTTCAAGGTAACCCACTGGAGGCACGAGCACGCCTGCTGTACCAACGACTGATTCAATAAGAATTGCAGCAACGGTATTTGGACCTTCGAAGATGATTACTTGTTCTAGATGTTCGAGGGCGCGCTTGCACTCTTCCTCTTCGTTCTGTGACCAAAATGCTGAGCGATAGAGATATGGACCAAAGAAATGAACGTGTCCATAGGAGTATTCATTAGGCCAACGACGTGGGTCGCCGGTTGAAGTAATCGCCGCGCCTGTGTTGCCGTGATAGCTACGGTAGAAAGAGAGAACTTTGTGGCGATTGGTGTGGAGTCGAACTAAACGGATAGCGTTTTCAATACCATCTGCTCCACCATTGGTGAAGAAGACTTTGTTGTGGTGAGCGCCAGCGCGTTCGGTGATTCGCTGTGCGGCTCTACCGCGCGCTTCGTTTGCATGTTGAGGCGCAACGGTTGTGTAGAGCGCTGCCTGTTCCTGAATCGCGTTAATCACCTTTGGGTGTTGGTGGCCAATATTTGTAAAGACTAACTGACTTGAGAAATCTAGATACTTATTGCCATCGAAATCCCAGAAGTAACTTCCTTCTCCCCCTGCAACAGGAAGCGGAGAAATTTGGGCTTGTGCTGACCATGAGTGAAACACATAGGAACGATCTAGGTCAGCGACCTCTTTGCCGCGAGTTGGGTCTGCAGGTGGTTGAGTCATAGCCGTATTCAATCAGTTCCGTGCGAAAAAAGTGAGAGGCTAATTCCGAATAACGAGTGCAACGCCCATTGCCGTCATGGCGATTCCAATAATTCCGATGGCTGAAACCTTTTCCCCGAAGAGAACGAAGGCTTGTAGGACCGCCATCGGTGGAACCAGATAGAGAAGGCTCGAAACCTTTGCAGCCGATCCTTTATTCAAGAGCCATAACAAGAGGAGAACTGCAGCGATTGAAGTAATCAAGACCGCCCATGCCATCGTCCAGAAGGTTGTATGGGTTAGTTCTATCGAAGTCTTGCCTCTTGCTATCGAAACAAGGAGGAGAACTACACCAGCAACCGCGAATTGATAGGTCGTGCCAATCATGAGTGGAATCGAATGACCAATCTTCTTCTGAAGAAGTGTTGCGATTGTGCTTCCAGCTAGTGCCATAAAGAGAAAGGCCAAGGACTCAGCCGTAAAACCATCAGTACCTGAAAGTTTTGGCAGTACGACTAAAACGACACCAGCTAACCCAAAGACGAGTCCTGAAATTTGTCTACGAGTCAGAGGCTCAGAAAGTAATTGCACCGCGAGCAAAGAAACGATGATTGGCTGCATGCTTGTAATAACAGATGACAACCCAGCCGGAGCGCCTAGTTCTACTGCATACCAAACGCCTGCTAGATAAAGCCCGTGTAGCGCAAGGCCAATCAGAAGAGAAGCTTTGAGATCGGTTCGAGAAAGTCGCACGGGCTGGCGAAGAGAAATGGTCAAAATAAAGAGTATGAGCGCTGCGAGAATCAGGCGGATTGCTAGAAAGTAGAGCGCATCAGCGTCAGCAAATGCAAACTTTGCAACAACGAATCCTGAACTCCAGATAACAATGAAAATCCAAGGAGCAGTGGAGACGAGCCTCTTCACTTAAAAGGATCGAGCGATCTTTAGTGGCTCGAGATATGTACAGGCTTTTCGTACTCAGTCACCATTCCGATGATGCTGATAACGAGTGCGCCAAGTGCAATGAGAGTGAGCCACCAACCAATGATCAATCCAAGTCCCATTGCTGTTGCGCTGAGTGCGACCGGAAGAGGCCACCATGAATGTGGGCTATAGAAACCAAGTTCGCCAGCATCATCTGCAATTTCCGCGTTGAGATCATCTGATGGAATATCGAAGCCGATGCGCTTTTGCGTAAACCAGATATAGAAACCAACCATGCCAGCTAAACATGCAGCAAGAATCATGCCGGTAATGCCGACCGCTTCCCCACCAACTACGTAATAGACAATCGCCATGATGACATAGAAGATTGAAAGTCCAACAAAGAGTTTCCAATTAGCCTTCATGATTAATGTCCTTCTGTCTTAATGTGAGGATGGTGGAGATCAAATGCTGGGCGCTCAGAACGAATACGTGGCATTGATGTGAAGTTATGACGTGGTGGTGGACATGAAGTCGCCCACTCGAGAGATGCTCCGTAGCCCCATGGGTCATCAACATTGACCAACGGTGACTTACGTGTGATCCACACGTTGACGAAGAATGGAATCATTGAAAGAGCCAATAGGAAAGAACCGACAGTTGAAATCATGTTCATTCCAGTAAATCCATCGGTAGCTAAGTAGTCGGCGTAACGACGTGGGAAGCCCTTAATTCCAAGCCAGTGCTGAATTAGGAATGTGAGGTGGAAACCGAAGAAAAGCGTCCAGAAGTGAATCTTTCCAAGGCGTTCATTGAGCATGCGACCTGTGAATTTAGGCCACCAGAAGTAGAACCCTGCGAACATCGCGAAGACCACGGTTCCGAAAAGTACATAGTGGAAGTGCGCTACAACGAAGTAAGAAGCAGATACTGCGAAATCAAGTGGTGGTGAAGCAAGGATGATTCCAGTGATTCCACCGAAGAGGAACGTAACGAGGAAGCCCATAACCCAGAGCATTGGAGTTTCGAAGGTGACGTGGCCACGCCACATAGTTCCGATCCAGTTGAAGAATTTAACTCCAGTTGGAACACCGATGAGGAATGTCATAAATGAGAAGAATGGAAGAAGCACCTTGCCTGATGCGAACATGTGGTGAGCCCACACTGCAACAGAGAGCGCTGAGATTGCGATAGTTGCAGCAATCAAACCCTTGTAACCGAAGATTGGCTTACGGCTAAAGACAGGCAAGATTTCAGTTGCGATTCCGAAGAATGGAAGGGCGAGGATGTAAACCTCGGGGTGTCCAAAGAACCAGAACAAGTGTTGCCACAACATGGCTCCGCCGTTTGCAGGATCGAAGAGGTGTGTACCAAAGAGACGATCTGATTCAAGCCCCAAGAGAGCTGCAGCTAATGGAGGGAAAGCAAGGAGAACAAGAATTGAAGTAAGGAGTACGTTCCAAGAGAAGATAGACATACGGAACATCGTCATTCCAGGTGCGCGCATTGTGAAGATAGTTGTAATGAAGTTGACGCCACCAAGAATTGTTCCGAGACCAGAAATTGCAAGACCCATGACCCAGAGATCTCCACCAATACCAGGTGAATATGTCGAGTTAGCAAGTGGTGCGTAAGCAGTCCATCCGAATGATGCAGCTCCACCTGGAGTTAAGAATCCAGCAACTGCTTGAATGGAACCGAAGAGGAAGAGCCAGTAAGAGAGCATATTTAATCGTGGGAAGGCAACGTCTGCTGCACCGATCTGCAAAGGCATAATCACGTTGGCAAATCCAACGAACAACGGAGTTGCAAACATCAGAAGCATGATTGTTCCGTGCATTGTGAAGATCTGGTTGTACTGCTCGACGCTTAGGAACTGCATTCCTGGACGGGTAAGTTCGACTCGAAGAAGAAGCGCTAATAGGCCACCAATAAGGAACCACGCAAATGACGTTGCTAGGTAAAGGTAGCCGATGCGCTTGTGATCAGTTGAAGTGATTGTCTTTACGAATTGGCTTCCCAGCGAAGTCTTCTGAACTCCCTGGACTGGCGCTGAAATCGTTGGACGCTCTGCGAATGTTGTCATGCTGCGCTCACCTTCAATGAATCAAGATACTTTTGATATTGCTCGGGCGTTACAACCTTTACTGTGAAAAGCATCTGCGAGTGGTTACGTCCACAAAGAATGTTGCATCGACCAGGGAACTCGCCCAGTTTATTTGCAGTAAATTGCAACTTATTAACTTCTCCGGGCAGGTTCTGCATTTGAATCATGAATGCAGGAATCCAGAATCCGTGAACAACATCATTTGCTGTCAAGGTAAAGCGAACTGATTCTCCAAGTGGTAGGTAGAGAGTTGGAGCCTGTGCCGGTGTGCCGGTTACGACCGCTTCTTTGCCCGCTTCTGGATAACCAAACTGCCATGACCATTGAAAACCTTCGACAGTGATTTCGTGCTTCACAGGTGAAGTCTTATCAACAATCTTTGTCTCTTTCACAGCAGTGAAGTAGAAGAGAACTGCAACGATGATAAAAGGAATGACGGTGTAGAGAATTTCAACTGGAATGTTGTACTGAGTCTGCTTAGGGAATTCACCCTTGCTCGCCTTTGCGCGGTGAAAGACAGCTGGCCACAAGATGAGGATGAGCGTGAAGACGCCAACGACTCCGCCTGCAATCCATGCGCCTTGCCATAAAGAGAGCGAGATGTCATTGACGCTCGAGACTCCCTTTGGAAAACCCATACCTGAAATATCTTCTGACTTAAAAGAGCAGCCAGAGAGGAGGAGTAGCGCGGGTACGAAGATCGCTGCGACTCGGATAAAGCGCTTGCTGCGCGGAGCTTGTGACGACATGGCTTAAGGATAGTGGTGCGACGTGCGGACGCTCGCCCGAGCGAGTAGCGTTCACTCGGTGGTTCGTGTCACAAGAAATTTCACCTCCGAAGGCCAGCTCCACCCTGCCGCAAGACAGGCGCTACTAGCGGCTTTTGACCAGGGATGGGCCGATCCCAAGAAGATTTCTCAGAGCTCTGCGAAAGCAGCGATTCTTCGAAACCAAGCCCTAGAAAATATCGCCGACAGGTTGGCTATTCCGGTCTCCTCAATCGAAGTCATTGGTGAGCCAGCACTGGGCCACTTTCTCTCCATCGCCGGGCTCTTTCGAGAGAACTCCCCCTTTGTGTATTCAGCCACCGATAAAGGAAAGATTCGAGCAATCGCACGATCTCATTCCGGTGAAGTTTCAGAGCTTTCTGTCGACCGAGGCGGTGGAATTCAAAACCACGCAAAGATAGCCCCTGGATCGGTGCTTTCACTGCAGTTAGCAAACGGTGAAACCGGGGTCATTCAAGAACACCCAGATTTTCAAACCTCAATCCGAGTAGCAGTCGATGCCACTGCATCGGGTTCAAGACTTCCTCTTCCGCCACTTTGGAATACCGCTTTATTTGATTCGCTATCGTGGAACGGACCTGCAGGTCTTGCGATTATGGCAATAAATAATCGTTCTGAATTCTCTTACCCACTCCCGCATATCGCTCCAATTAGCTCTCCAGGAAGTTACTCACTTCCACTCCTGATTGCGTCTTCCATTGCGCTGGAAAACTTTAAAGGTGAAGACCCTGCTCTTCGTGCTTTTGCGTTATCTACTTTCACTTCTCTTGAAGGTGTGGAAGTTGTCGCACCTCACGCGCCCGCACTGCCCCATCTCTTTTCATTAGTCGCTAAGGGTGTGGCTGGCGAACCTGTTATCCGCGAACTTACTGCCCTTGGCATTGATGTGGATTCAGGATCTGCGTGTTCTCCTGAAGATTTGCAACCGAGCCATGTGCTAGCAGCAATGGGCTATGAAACAAATGGACACCTGCGATTTACCTTGCACTCAGAAACTACTGAAGAAGATATTTTGGAGCTTGCAACCGCTTTGAAGGCTGTGCTGCAAAAATTACGCGGGTAAGTGCGCAGCTACTTCCGCGGCTGCATCTGCTCCGTATGCCTCGCTAAATCGGGCTACAAATTCTTCTTTAGTAAATCGATATTCCTGAGTGCCTGTGGTCTCAATAACGTATGTGGCAATCATCGAACCTAGCTGGGCGCAACGTTCGTGAGAGAGTCCCCACGCAAGCCCTGCAACAAAACCAGAACGGAAAGAATCACCGACGCCGGTTGGGTCAATCTTCGCCTTCTCTTGCGCGCAACCAACTTTGATAAATGTTCCATCAATACTTTCGATTCGTGCGCCATCTGCGCCAAGTGTGACGATTCGATATTTCACACGTTCAAGGATCTCGTGATCGCTCCAGCCAGTCTTTTGAATTGCAAGAGCTAACTCGTATTCATTCATGAAGAGATAGGTAGCTCCCGAAATCAACTTCTTGATTTCTTCACCGCTCATGCGCGCCATCTGCTGTGACGGATCGGCTGCAACTGCAACTCCCATTGCTTGAGCCACTTCTGTATGTCGCAGCATCGCCTCAGGGTCATCAGGGGAAACCACCAAGAGGTCGAGTTTTCCGACCTTATCCATGATGGGTTTCAATTCAATGTTGCGTGCTTCAGACATCGCACCAGGAAAGAAGGATGCAATCTGATTAAGTTCAGTATCTGTTGTCACTGTGAAATGAGCCGTGTGTTGAGTCGTTGAAACAAGAGCGTGCGATGTATCCACGCCATGGCGAGACAGCCATGCATCGTAATCAGCGAAGTCTTTTCCGACGGCAGCGATAAGAATTGGATTGAGGCCAAGGACTCCTAGGCCAAATGCAATATTTGCCGCACATCCCCCACGACGCACATCTAGGCCGTCTACGAGAAATGAGAGAGAAACTTTTTCAAGTGAACCGGCGACAAGTGAGTCAGTGAACTTTCCGGGGAAAGTCATGAGGTGATCGAGACCGACAGAACCAGCTACGCCAATTTTCATGTGGGAATCTAACTACAGCAGCGAGGTATTAACGCTGATTAGTTAAATGAATCGCCGCATGCACATGAACCCTGTGCATTTGGATTATCAATTGTGAAGCCTTGCTTCTCGATTGTATCTACGAAATCGATTGATGCTCCCATGAGGTACGGATCGCTCATCTTGTCGACAACAACTTTGACTGCACCGAATTCGCGAGTGATATCGCCATCTTGATTGCGATCATCGAAGTAGAGCTGGTAACGAAGACCTGAACAGCCTCCTGGCTGTACAGCAACGCGGAGGTAGAGGTCATCGCGACCTTCTTGTGCAAGAAGCGCTGCAACCTTTGCGGCTGCGACATCTGTAAGTGTGATGCCTGTTGTGATCTCGACTGGAGTTGATGTTGTTTCAGTAGTCATGTGCCGAAGAATACCCGCGTCGGGTTGCCGTGGCGAACCCAAACGCATGACAATACGTACATGTCTATCAGCCTGAGCGAGCTACTTGTCCTTGGTCAAGGCTCCGATCTCGCTTCTGAGCGAGGAGTCTCATGCACGGGAGAACTGCCACCCGCAAGTGACCCGCATCTGGTTGAACGAGCAATAGCTGCGAAGGCAGCACTTGGGTCTCGCGCTCTTATTTTGGGCCATCACTATCAACGAGATGAAGTAATTCAATTCGCCGATATTACTGGTGACTCATTTAAATTGGCACAGGCGGCTGCAGCTCAAAGTTCAGCTGAATTCATCTTCTTCTGTGGCGTTCACTTTATGGCCGAAAGTGCCGACATCCTCACATCCCCAAAGCAACGCGTGATTCTTCCTGACTTGGCTGCAGGATGTTCGATGGCAGATATGGCTACCGCAAATCAAGTTAACCAATGTTGGCAAGAACTTGAAAAACTTGGCGTTGCATCGCGAACAGTTCCGGTTACTTATATGAACTCATCTGCAGCGATTAAAAGCTTTACCGGTGAACATGGCGGAACAATATGTACTTCATCGAATGCACAGAAAACTCTTGAATGGGCTTTTGCTAAAGGCGAGAAGGTGCTCTTCCTCCCCGATCAACATCTTGGTCGCAACACGGCAGTTCTCTCGCTTGGTCTGTCATTAGACGATTGCGTCCTCTGGAACCCGTGGAAGCCGATGGGTGGATTAACTGAAGATCAGATTCGTAGCGCCAAAATGATTCTCTGGCGCGGACATTGCTCTGTTCATGGTCGCTTCACTCGCGAATCCATTAAAGAAGTGCGCACTCGAATTCCTGGAGTACAAGTAATTACCCACCCTGAGTGCCAACATGAAGTCGTCGTCGATTCTGATGTTGTTGGTAGTACGGAAAAGATTATTCAAGCAGTCTCCTCCTCGCCCGCAGGAAGCAAGTGGGCTATTGGAACAGAGCTCAACCTTGTATCTCGTCTGGCTACGAACAATCCCGATAAAGAAATTGTCTTCCTCGATAAGACAGTCTGCTACTGCTCAACCATGAATCGCATCGACCTTCCGCACCTGGTCTGGGCAATGGAATCAATCGTTGCTGGCCATGTTGTCAATGAAATTAAGGTCGATGAGCGCGTTGCGAAGTACTCGAAGTTGGCTCTCGACCAGATGCTCGCTCTATAGTTCGGCACATGAGCGAATCAACTCCAAGTAAAAAAGGCCGTCCTACTCCAAAGCGCAAGGATGCCGTAGCAGCTCGCAAGGTTTCATCACTTGCACCTGCATCAACTAAGGAAGAGAAGAAGCGCGCCAAGGATGCAGCTCGTGCTGCCAGAATCGCTTCACGCGCGGCATACCTCCGTGGCGATGAGAACGCTCTTCCATTGCGCGATAAAGGCCCTGTAAAGCGATACGTCAGAAATTATGTGGATTCACGTAAATCTATCGGCGAATACTTCTTGCCAATTATCTTCGTAGTCCTATTCCTCACTCTTATCCCTTCTGCCATCTTCCAAATTGGCAGCATTGCAATTATGTATAGCGTCCTTCTCATCTCTGTAATCGACGGAATTTTCTTGAGCCGCCGAATCAAGCGAGCAGTTGCAGAAAAATTCCCGGATGCAGAAGTTAAGGGCATCGGTATGTATGGATGGCTGCGCTCAACTCAGATGCGCAGAATGCGCACGCCTAAGCCTCAGATCAAAGTTGGAGAAAGTTTCTAACCAAGCGCCAAAGAATTACGCTCTTGGATTCGGGCTTTCGTTCTTCTTAGGGTCGCGTTCTGGAAGTTTTCCAAGAGCGTTATCAATCGCTTTCATGACATCAGCGCTGAGCTTTACTCCTGATGCCTTCACATTTTCTTTCACCTGTGCAGGTTTCGTTGCGCCCATGATTGCACTGGATACATTCTGATTCTGCAAGACCCAAGCCAGCGCCAACTGAGACATCGAAAGTTCAAGGCCATCTGCAATCGGCCTCAATTTCTGTACGGCGATGAGAACTTCTTCAGTCATCCAACGAGAGATGAAGTTAGCGCCGCTCTTCTTATCAGTCGCGCGTGAACCTGCTGGTGCTTTCTTTCCTGGCAAGTACTTGCCAGTGAGAATCCCTTGCGCCATCGGCGACCAAACAATCTGCCCGATTCCCTCTTTCTTGGAAAGTGGAACTACTTCACTTTCGATAACGCGCCATAGCGCTGAGTACTGAGGTTGGCTAGAAACGAATCGGTTATAGCCGCGTGCATCCTGAATCTTCAGTGCGTCAGAGATCTGCTTCGCATTCCATTCGGAGAAGCCGATATAGCTAACTTTTCCTTGACGAATCAAGTCATCAAAGGCGCTAAGGGTTTCTTCCAGAGGAGTTTCGACATCGAAGCGATGTGCTTGATAGAGATCAATGTGATCAGTGTTCAGGCGCTTTAATGAAGCATTGCATGACTCCATGATGTGTTTACGTGAAAGTCCACGATCGTTCTTTCCCTCGCCCGTTGGAAAGTAGACTTTTGTAAATAATTCATAGGACTCACGGCGTACGCCTTTGAGAGCCTTCGCAAGAACAACTTCTGCCTTTGTGCCCGCATAGACATCAGCGGTATCAAAAGTCGTGATTCCCTGATTAAGCGCTTCGCGCACACATTTCACGGCTGCCTCGGTCTCAACTTGTGAGCCGTGAGTGATCCAATTTCCGTAAGAAATTTCAGAGATATACATTCCAGTGTTGCCAAGGCGTCTATATTCCATGGCGCCACCTTAAGTGCAGCGTGGTGAGTTGCCAACAGCATTTGGCTATGGTTTGGTTCGACCACAACTTAATAGATGTCCCAATAGGGGAAGTTCGGTGCAACTCCGACGCTGACCCGCAACCGTAAGACTGTTCATCACTGAACCGTTCAAGTCGGATTACCTATTGGCGATATTTGATTTTGACCAACACCCGCCGAGGTTTGCGGGGTGTAGTCCAAAGGTATTTGGTGTATTCGCACCGACCGCTAGCGAGCTACCCCTGTGAGACTCTTCAACTCTGGAGTTCACATAATGAATGCAAGATTCAATAAATCAACAACACAGAAAATTGCTTTCGCAATTATTCTCATTTCATCCCAATTAGTGGCAATGCCATCGTCGCAAGCCGCATCTAAAGGCTGGCGCTACTGGGGTTACTTCCAAGCAGCCCCAGGCTCAACTACATGGAAGGCCGCGATGACTGGTCCAACTGTAGATATTGAAGATGGGGCTGTTGAAGGATGGTCATTCGTTTTCAGTAGCGATGACGTTCCATCTGTGGCGCCTAAGACAAAGCCATCATTTGCTTCAATTTGCGGCAAGACCAAGTCAGATCCCGATACAAAGCGCATTGGTCTTGTCATTGAATTTGGTAGCGCTGCATATGCACCCAAAGGTGAAAAAGTTCAGAAGACAATCGTGCGCTGCGTGACAACTGCTAAAGGATCGCAAGGCATTGATGTTCTTGGACAAGTAATTAAGGTTCGATCTGCTAGCTCTGGCTTGATTTGCGGACTTAATGGATTTCCAAAGAAGGAATGTGGCGTAGAGATAAACACTCCTGCGGCGCTACTCAAGAAGTAAAAAGATAGACATGAAGAAGCCACTGCATCCACTTACCTTGTGGATCTGTGCGATTCTCTTAGCCATAGGAGTTGTCGCACTCGATAACGCATTTATCGCCTTGGCGATAGTGGGTGCGGTGGCACTTCTTGTCTATATCCGTCGCGATGGCTCGCCCTGGCAGAGGAGCTTCGCTCTCTCCATTCGCATCGGTCTGACTATTCTCGCCATTCGAACCGTTGTAGGAATTCTGATTGGTGTTCCAATTCCAGGAACCAACCTCTTCACTCTGCCCATTCTCGATCTGCCGTCATGGATGCCCGGAATTCGTATCGGTGGCGCAGTTACGCTCGAACGGTTGTCATCTTCGCTGCACGAAGGAGTAATCATTGCAACGATGATTGCACTTTTCGGTGCCGCAACTTCTCTTACTAGTCCACACAAGCTCCTGCGCGTAACACCGTCATTCATTTACGAAATTGGCATCACCCTCGTCATTGCTACATCCCTCTTTCCGCAACTCGCTACAAGTGCACGTCGCATCCGTACTGCTCAGAAATTGCGCGGTTTTGAAAAGCTTGAACTCCGCTCCATTGCCATTCCCCTACTTGAAGAATCCCTCTCTCGCTCACTTCAATTGGCAGCAGCCATGGATGCTCGTGGCTATGGCATTAGTAGAAAGCGCTCTCGTTATAGACCCATTCCTTGGTTGATGCGCGATAACCTCATGCTGCTTTTCACCTCTGCCTTAGCTATTGCGATGGTGACAAGATGATTACCTTCTCAAACGTCTCACTTATTTATCCGCAATCAACAAAGACGATTCTTGAAGATCTCTCCTTTCAGATTGAAGAAGGCGAGATGGTGCTCGTAATGGGCGAAACAGGTTCGGGAAAATCTTCACTTCTACGTCTTATTAACGGCTTGGTCCCCCATCACACGGGCGGCATCTTGGCGGGTGACATTTCCGTGGATGGAATTTCTACAAGAACAGTGAAGCCGGGTTCCCTTGCGCATCTCGTGGGAATTGTCGGACAGAACCCCATCAATGGATTTGTCACAGATATTGTTGAAGAAGAGCTGGCCTTCAGCATGGAAGCTCTGAATTTCCCACCCGATGTAATGCGCAAGAGAGTGGAAGAAGTTTTGGATCTCCTTAGCTTAAGCGCCCTACGTAACCGATCCATTGCGACGTTAAGTGGTGGCGAACAACAACGCCTAGCAATTGGTGCAGCCCTTGTTATGCATCCAAAAGTGCTGGTGCTCGATGAGCCAACCAGCGCCCTAGACCCTATTGCTGCTGAAGAAGTTCTCTCTGTTCTTCATCGACTCGTTCACGACTTGAGCGTGACGGTAATTATCGCCGAACATCGCCTTGAGCGCGTCATCCAATTCGTAGATCGCCTTATTTATATTGCAGGAAATGGCGATACATCAATCGGAACCGCAGATGAGATTCTCAAACACTCTGAGTTGGTCCCACCTATAGTAAAATTAGCCCGCGCACTCAATCTCTCCGAAATTGGTACAAGCGTTCGTGAAGTGAGACGACAGACTGAAGAAGTTAGAAATGCCGAATACACACGGCCTCAGTCGCCACTGAAGAATCAATCGATTGCAATCGAAATTTCAGAGGTTTCGCATTCGTACAACGAAAAGACTGCGCTCAATGGGGTGAGTGCGTCCGTCAATCAAGGAGAAATCGTTGCAATCATGGGGCGCAACGGAGCCGGAAAAAGCACATTGCTTCATTCGATTGTTGGACTCCACTCCCCGCAAACTGGTGAGATAAAGGTTAATGGCGCAGATCCAACAACTCTGAAGGGATCAGAGCGCAGAAAAGAAATTGGATATGTTCCTCAAGAACCAAGCGATTTATTGTTTGCTTCAAGTGTCTTCGAAGAGTGCTCCCTTGCAGATCGCAGTAATGACTTAGCCCCCGGCACAACTGCATCGTTACTGAGTCGACTAGTTCCAGATATTTCTACTCATGCGCACCCCAACGACTTATCTGAAGGCCAACGTTTAGCGCTCGTCTTAAGCATTGTGCTTTCAGGAAACCCTGAAGTTCTTGTTCTCGATGAACCAACCCGAGGTCTCGATTATCGCGCCAAGAACCTATTTGCGATTGCGCTTAAAGAGTATGCAACACAGTTCAATCGTCCTGTTCTCTTAGCTACACACGATGTTGAGCTAGTAGCCGAACTCGCAGACCGAGTTCTCTTTCTTGCAGAAGGGGAGATTGTTGCCGATGGAACATCGCTCGAAGTGCTTCTTTCATCTCCCGCCTTTGCTCCTCAAGTTGCCAAGGTCATGTCTCCAAAGCCATGGCTCACAGTCGCCGATGTTGTTCACGCTATAGGGCAGCCTTGATGAGAACGTCAGGAATCTTTACCTTCAAAGGCGCTTCTCTTGTCGCGCTATTTCTGGCTAGTGCAATTAGCGCACTTGGCTTCCTATGGCCGTTCTTAATTAACGAGAAACAAGGTCATCCTCAGTGGATCTTCCTTGTGGCAACACCATTCGCTCTTCTACTTTTACTGATCAGTGCCAGTAACAATCGACTAGATAGTAAATCCATCGCCCTGTTAGCAGTACTCACTGCTCTTATTGCTGCATTGCGCCCAATGGGAACTGGCGCAGTGGGCATCGAGCCAATGTGGTTTGTGTTAATTCTTTCGGCACGAGTCTTTGGTCCTTCTTTTGGATTTTTACTTGGAACACTTTCCATGTTGCTCTCTGCAATTCTTACAGGAGGCATGGGGCCTTGGGTTGCCTATCAAGCATTTGCTGCTGGGTGGATTGGTTTAGGAGTTGCGCTCATTCCGCGTTCATTGCGCGGAAAGAAGGAGATTTTTGCACTCGTTATATACGGAATTCTCGCCGCTGAGTTCTTTGGAATTGCGATGGATCTTCAATTCTGGCCGTGGGCGCTAGGTACAGATACGCAACTCTCTTACCTGGCTGGTGCACCTATCGCTGAAAATCTGTCACGGTTCTTCTCGTATCACTTCTTATCAGCGATGGCATGGGATATTCCTCGAGCAATCTTTACTGCTTCCCTGATTGCCGTTGCAGGAAGGCCAATACTTCACACTTTGCGCAGAGCCCACACCAGGGCTGCGTTTTTAACTCCGATTGAATTTATCGAACATGTGAAGGTACAAAAGGCAGCGAATTAATTGTCGCGGAAGATTCACGCCCTCTTACGTCAATAGTCACTGAGTCCCCCACAGCATATTCAGGGTCGACTAGCGCCAAAGCAATGCCGACCTTGAGCGACGGCGAGAAAGTTCCGCTCGTTACAACACCAATTTCTTTTCCATCCGCGTTTTTTACCGCCATACCTGCGCGAGGAATTCCACGGTCATTAGATTTCAAAGCCTTTAGAGTGCGTACTGTGCCCGCCTCGCGCTGAGATTGAAGCACTTCAGATCCTCGGAAACCATCTTTCTTCCAGCCGATAGCCCAGCCAGCACTTGCCTGCACAGGTGAAATTTCGAGTGAGAGTTCGTGGCCGTGAAGCGGATAGCCCATCTCAGTGCGCAACGTGTCGCGAGCACCTAGCCCGCAGATCAACCCATCGAAAGGTTTCATCGCGGCAACGAGTGCATCCCACACAACAGAGGCATCACTCCATTGCGGAACTAGTTCATATCCATGTTCACCGGTATAGCCAGTGCGGCAGAGAATGACATCGCACCCAGCAATAGAAACGTGCGCAAAAGCCATGTAATCCATAGTGGGATTAATTCCTAGACTGCGAATCACTTCGACAGCTTGCGGGCCTTGCAAAGCTAGAACTGCAAATTTCTCATGAAGATTCGTGATTGATATTCCCGAAGGAACGTTTTCATTGAGTACTCGCACAACATCAGTTGTGTTTGATGCGTTTGGAATAAGGAAGAAGTCAGATTCTGAATTTCTATAGGCGATGAGGTCATCGACCACGCCGCCATCTGGATTGCAGAGGAGCGTGTATTGAGCCTTGCTATCGGCAATGCGATTGAGATCATTGGTAAACATTGCATTGAGGTATGTGAGTGCTCCTTCACCAACAACGCTTGCTTTTCCTAAGTGCGACACATCAAAGAGACCAACTCGTTCGCGAACTGCTGTGTGCTCAGCCAGAACACCGGCACCGGGATATTCGATGGGCATCAGCCAGCCTCCGAAATCAGCCATCTTGGCCTGGAGGTCTACATGCTTCTGATGTAAAGGTGAGTTTTTCACAGCAACAACTTACACTTAGGCTCTCGCATCTGCTCTGTTACGGCAGAGTGAAATCAATCAATTGAGTGATACCTAGAGGAGTCGCCATGACCACGATCCGCCTTTCAGACGGAATTGTTAAAGATGATGTCTTAGTCGTTGGGTTGGCAGTCAAGAACTCTAAGTCCTCAAAGGCTGGAACCACTTCTCTTCAGATTGAATCAGGTGATTTGGCGATTGATACCAAGGTTCTCATGCAGGCGCTTTCGGATTTGGGCGCTACCGGAAAAGCCGATGAGGTAATCAAGGTCCCTGGTACTTCAACCCGCCTTATTGTCTTTACGGGTCTCGGAAAAGCTTCAACACATTACGATCACGAAGTTTTGCGACGCGCCGCTGGTGCTGCAGCTCGCGCACTAGCTGGAAATTCAAGTGCAACTTTTTCACTTCCAGCAAAGAACGCGGCAGCCGTAAAGGCGATTGCTGAAGGTGCATCACTTGGGTCTTACCTCTTTGATCAATTCAGAGGATCAACGAAGAGCGCACAGAAAGCTCCCCTGAAATCAGTAACAGTTCATACAGATTTGGCTTCAAAACCAGATGTAAAGGCAATCGGCAAATCTGCTGAAATTATCGGAACATATACAAACTTAGTTCGCGACTTAATCAATACCCCTCCAAGCCATCTCACTCCTGAAACATTCTGCAAAGCAATTACAGATGCAGTGAAGAAAGCCGGCGGTGCATCTGCTGGACTTAAAGTTTCAGTAATGACGGATGCGCAGTTGAAGTCAAAGGGTTACGGCGGAATTATTGGAGTAGGTCAAGGCTCTGCAAATCCCCCACGCTTGCTTCACGTTTCATACACACCAAAGGGTGCAAAAGCGAAGAAAAAATATGCCTACGTTGGCAAGGGAATCACATTTGATACCGGTGGTCTTGCACTCAAGCCAGCTCTCGGTATGGAAGCGATGAAGTCAGATATGTCGGGTGCTGCTGCCGTCTGCGCTGCAACTATTGCAATTGCACTTCTTAAGTTGCCCGTTGCAATCGAAACATGGGCACCTCTTGCCGAAAATATGGTGAGCGATACCGCGACTCGTCCAAGTGATGTCATCACCATGTACGGTGGAAAAACAGTAGAAGTTCTCAACCCGGATGCTGAAGGAAGACTGATTCTTGGAGATGCACTCGTGCGCGCTCAGGAAACAAAAGATCTCGATGGCATCGTCGATGTGGCAACACTTACTGGTGCGCAAGTTGTTGCACTCGGAACACGCACCAGCGCTGTCATGACCAATAACCCAGAATTTTCTTCTCACTTTATGGATGTGACAAGAGAGACTGGCGAGGCTTTCTGGCCCATGCCCCTTCCGGTAGAACTCCGGGCCTCTTTGGATTCACCGGTTGCAGATCTTGCAAATATCGGTGAGCGAATGGGCGGAATGCTCGTTGCGGGCTTATTCCTCAAGGATTTCGTCTCGGATGAACTGCCGTGGCTGCATCTAGATATCGCAGGGCCGGCCTATAACGAGAGCCAGCCTCACGGCTATACCCCTGTTGGTGGAACTGGCATAGCCCTCCGTTCTCTCGTTCAGCTAGCCGTGGCTGCCAGCGCCTAAGCGCGTTATGCATTCACCCGCCTAGGCTGGCAAGATACGACTGTTGAGCTCATTTCAGATGGGGCTCATTGCGAAGGAGTATCTCGGTGGCAGATTTTGATCTTGTAGTTCTCGGCGGCGGTAGCGGCGGCTATGCAGCGGCGCTTCGTGGAGCACAACTTGGACTCTCAGTTGCTCTCATCGAGAAAGATAAGGTCGGCGGCACCTGTCTTCACCGCGGATGTATTCCTACCAAGGCCTTGCTACATGCAGGTGAAGTTGCAGATAGCGCACGCGAATCTGCGCAATTCGGAGTAAATGCCACCTTCAACTCAATCGACATGGTTGGTGTCAACTCCTACAAGGATGGCGTTATCGCCGGTCTCTATAAAGGTTTGCAAGGTCTCGTTAAATCTCGCGGAATCACCTTCGTTGAAGGTTCCGGACGGCTTGTCTCAAATAACACCGTAGAAGTAAATGGAACTCAGTACGTTGGCAAGAACATCGTTCTTGCAACCGGTTCTTACGCTCGCACTTTGCCTGGCCTCGATATCGACGGTCAGCGAGTTATCACTTCAGATCACGGCACTTCACTCGGATACGTTCCAAAGAGTGCCATCGTTCTTGGTGGCGGCGTTATTGGATGTGAATTCGCATCTGTCTGGAAGTCATTCGGTGCAGATGTAACAATCATTGAAGGGTTGCCACACCTCATCGCACTTGAAGATGAATCATCAAGTAAGTTGCTTGAGCGCGCATACCGCAAGCGTGGAATTAAATTTGAACTCGGCGTTCGCTTTAAGTCGCATCGCGTCGATGCTAATGGCGTCACAGTCACTCTTGAAGATGGCCGTGAATTTACAGCTGATGTCCTTCTCGTCTCTGTCGGCCGTGGCCCAGTTACTGATGGAATTGGCTACCAAGAAGTCGGTATCGCAATGGATCGCGGATACATCACCGTGGATGACCACTGCCGCACAAATATCCCTGGCATCTTCGCAGTTGGCGACATCATCCCTACTCTTCAGCTCGCACACGTTGGATTCCAAGAAGGAATCCTTGTTGCCGAGACAATTGCAGGACTTAACCCTCGTCCAATCAACTATGACGGCGTTCCACGCGTTACATATTCAGAACCTGAAGTTGCATCAGTTGGTCTATCAACAAAGATTGCTAAAGAGCGCGGTTACGACGTTGTCGAACTCGATTACAACCTCGCTGGAAACGGTAAGGCCCAGATTCTCAAGACTGCAGGTTCAATCAAACTTGTTGCCGAAAAGAATGGTCCTGTTCTTGGAATCCATATGGTCGGCGCACGCGTTGGCGAACTTCTCGCTGAAGCACAATTGATCTTTAACTGGGAGGCGACAGCAGATGATGTTGCACCTCTCGTTCATGCACACCCAACACTGTCTGAGGCAATGGGCGAAGCTCATATGGCTCTTGCAGGCAAACCACTTCACGCGCACGGTTAAGTAAGAGGAGAAAATAACTATGTCATTCTCAGTAACAATGCCAGCTCTCGGCGAGAGCGTCAGTGAAGGAACA
>JACCDO010358050.1_pt1 | contig 20167 bp, 13 predicted proteins | sample 7446101 | NCBI WGS metagenome assembly JACCDO01 (sample SAMN15323440, study PRJNA562643) | freshwater metagenome | isolation source: river surface water | place: USA:Blue River Watershed | collected 2017-08-16
AAAATTGAAAGGGGAAGTTGGAAGAGTGGTTAAAAAGAATAAAGAATAAAGAAGATGGTACGAAATAATACAGGAGGAGGGAATGCGAAGAAGCAAGGACGAAAGTATCAAGGAGTGGAGAAGGGAGAAGTGGAACGAGCGTTAGAGGGGGAGGAGTATGGATATGTGAAGGAGATGAAGGGGGGATGTGAGTGCATAGTGAAGATTTATGGTCGAGAAGTGACAATGCGATGTAAGATAGGAGGAAAATTCCGAGGTCGAAATAAGAGGAGCAATTACATAGAGAAAGGGACACTGTTGATAGTAGGAGAACGATCATGGGAAGAAGGACGAGGAGATGTACTGTACGTGTATGATAAAGAAGAGAAAGATCGAATGCGAGAAGAATACGGAATAAAAGAAGAAGAAGAAGAGAATGAATGGGAAGGAGAATCGGTAATAGAATTTCGAAAAGGACATGAGAAAGAAATAAATGAAGAAGCAGTAAAGAAGGAAGTATTAGAACGAGTGAAAGAAATCTCAATCGAGGATCTCTAAACGAGGGCGCAGACGCCCTCGGCACCGTCTAGCGTCGCGCTCTGCGCTGACGCATTATAATGTTTTTTTTATTGATTCCCATGTAAATCTCAGTCAATTCTTAATGTGTCACCCATTTCTTAATTTGTCACTCATTTCTCGTTTGCTTTGTTTTGGCATATTACAGGGGGTCCGGATTAAATGGTTTGTGGTCCGGATTAAAAGTCCGGATTATGCCAGGGTAACACAATGACAGAGTATACGGTGTTTCCACGGTGTTATATTAAATATTCATTATGTTTTATAATTTCTCTATTGGACAATTGCAAAAACCTTTGAAAGGAGGATTTCAAAATCATGACAATAGAGATTCAATGATCCTGTATGATCAATTGCAAAAACCTTTGAAAGGAGGGTTTCAAAATCATGACAATAGAGATTCAATGATCCTGTATGATCAATTGCAAAAACCTTTGAAAGGAGGATTTCAAAATCATGACAATAGAGATTCAATATTCATGTATGAACAATTGCAAAAACCTTTTTAAAGAGGGTTTCAAAATCATGACAATAGAGATTCAATATTCCTGTATGAACATTTCAAAAATCCTTTTCAAAGAGGGTTTCAAAATCATGACAATAGAGAATGACCAAAAAATGAATTTTTAATTATAACTTGGCAAATGCACTTTTTTAAATTGCGTCGGCGACAAATAACCACCTTCGGTGGTTATGAGTAGGGCACCGAAGGTGCCCTTAGCGACGCTAATAGGTAAGGCGATTAATTTCCCGTAGGGAAATTACACGTAGAGAAACCATCGGTTTCTCTTGAAGCAAGAGGGTATAACTTCCGAAGGAAGTTACACGTGGGGCAACCGTAGGTTGCCCTATGATTGCACCCTCGCAAAAATGCAATTTTAATTATAACTTGTCAACACACTTCTTTAAATTGCGTCGGCAACAAATAACCACCGAAGGTGCCCATTCATTACACCCTCGTTATGTGACCCACTTCTTAATTTGTCACTCATTTCTCGTTTGCTTTATTTTGGCATATTCAATAGTTTGTGGTCCGGATTAAAAGTCCGGATTATACCAGGGCAATACAATGACAGACGAGTGCATCCAGTGTTTCCACGGTATTCTAATAAACATTCATTCTGTTTTATAATTTCTCTATTGGACAATTGTAAAAATCCTTTTCAAAGAGGGTTTCAAGGGTCCGAAGGACCCGACACTTCGCAAGCGAAGTTAAAAATCATGACAATAGAGAATGATTATTCCTGTATGAACAATTGTAAAAATCCTTTTCAAAGAGGGTTTTAAAAACAAAACGCAAGAGAATGACCAAAAAAATGCAATTTTAATTATAACTTGTCAATTACACTTTGTTTAAATTGCGTCGGCGACAAATAACCACCTTCGGTGGTTATGAGTAGGGCACCGAAGGTGCCCTTAGCGACGCTAATAGGTGCCGAGGGTGATTGCACCCTCGTTATGTGACTCAATTCTTAATTTGTCACTCATTTCTCGTTTGCTTTAAATAAGCATTTAAAGCAAAACTGTTACATGTTCTGCGACAGAGGTTATACAGACCTTGGTACAAGGGGTTACCTCGGTGGTCGAGTGATCATCCAGTACACCAAACACCCAGAGACAACCCTTTTTAACAACCATGCATCAAAGATCAACAACAACCCCTTTTCAAAAATGATTCTCAACAACCATTTCAAATCCTTCCCGATAGAGAATATATTAAAAATCAACAATAATCCTGTATTAAAATCAACAATAATCCTGTATTAAAATCAACAATAATCCTGTATTAAAAATCAACAATAATCCTGTATTAAAATCAACAATAATCCTGTATTAAAAATCAAAAATAATCCTGTATTACACCTTTGCACATTTTAAATGCCGACCTAAAGGTCGGCATCTTTGAATGTGTAAAGTAACTGTCACTTTGCGACTGATAAAAACACCTTTTATATCTAAGAAATCACCGAAGGTGATTTCAAGTTATATAATCGGCGTTTTAAAAGTGCAAAGGTTTAAAATCTTGTCACACAAACCTAATCACAAAAACCTAGTTCATAAATTTAACACCCTTCAACAGCACTAGTCTCCTTAGCATTTCGCCCAATAAAATGCCCATTGATATACTTCTGAATATTAAAATGAGTAATCACAACACCATCTTTTTGACAATCCCCCAAAATCTTCCACAACTTTTCATCGGGTAGAATCTGCTGTCTATTGTCAGGATTCTCCAGTCCATTTGCCTTAATGTACGCATTCAACTTCTTTGTAATATCCGTGCGCGCAACCAACGAACCCTTCTCAACCTCCATAAACTCGCACATCAAATCCGACACAGGAACTGCAACCGCAAACCCGCACGCCTTGCGCTCCTTCTTAGGTTTGTTCGCCTGCTTCTGCTCCTTCTTTACCATCATTTCATACACATGATTCATCTTTTTGACCGATTCACGATACTTGTCTTGCGCAATCTTCATTTCATTTAGCGTTAAATTAACCTCCGCAATTCGCTCTGCCATTTTCTTCATATAGGAATCCATTGTTGATATACCCTTATATGTAGGTTTTGCTCTATATCCTTTTTAAGGGAACCTACGGTTCCTAAGGAAACCTACGGTTTCCTTATGATCCTTCCCTTTAAGGGGAACGTAGTTCCCCTTGGACCCCTCCTTTAATATTATAATTGCTCTTAAGAAACCTTAGATTAACTTAATATATACATTATCCATGTTTGACAAGGGAATACTAAGAGCAATGATATTTTTACTAGTAATACTATTAATTACCTGTATTCTAATAGAACCCCCGCTTGATGGGTTTCTTGGACAACCAAAACGAAACAAAGAGCAATGCAACATAGATTGTCAAAACGCAAAGAAAAAGGCAGAAAATGCAGCAAAGGCAGAAGCAAAAGCAAAGGAAGCAAAGGCAAAGGCAGCAAAGGTGGCAGAAGCAAAGGCAGCAGCAGCAAAGGAAGCAAAGGAAGCAAAGACAAAAGCAGCAACACAACCTGTAAGACAACCTTCAACACCAACACCAACTGTAACACAAAAACCCCAATAAAAAATTATAGGAGGGATCATAAGGGAACCTAGGTTCCCTTAAGATTGTCAAAACGCAAAGAAAAAGGCAGAAAATGCGGCAAAGGCAGAAGCAAAAGCAAAGGAAGCAAAGGCAAAGGCAAAGGCAGCAAAGGTGGCAGAAGCAAAGGCAGCAGCAAAGGCAGCAGTAAAGGCAACAACACAACCTGTAAGACAACAATCAACACAACCTGTAAGACAACAATCAACACAACCTGTAAGACAACCTTCAACACCAACTATAACACAAAAACCACAATAAAAATAAAAGGAGGGGTCCAAGGGGAGAACAACCGTAGGTTGTTCCACTACTCGATGCCACGTAGTGGCATCTTGGAACCATGGGTTCCCCTTAGGGAAGGATCATAAGGAAACCGTAGGTTTCCTTATACGGAATACTCCTGCGGACAATCATATCTAGGATGATTCACCGGTCTAAATCGAACACTCTTATAATTCGCGCCAGACCCAGCATACTGCCCAACAAACACATCACCATCTTTCATATAGACCCACTCATCCGCATCCGGATTTGCAGCAACATTCACAACATCTTTACGTTTACAATAACGCACAAACCCCTCAGAATCCAAATATTTCTGAAAATCCAAAGGATACATTTTTTGATAAACATGTACCCTTTCGTGTAGCAAAGTATCCACAAAATCATCGCTGTTTTTGATATCCTTTTTATTTACAATAATCACATCACCTCGTGTATGAGGCAATCCATATTCATATGTAGAACCACCACACGTTATTGCAATCTTCCATGGAAGCGCGCGAAACTTCTTAGCATCAATCCACTTTCCTGAAACATCAGCAAAATGCCTATTGCACTGCCTAATGCATTGCCTAATTATTTCGGAATCCGAACCATCGGGACTCTGCAAACAACGATGCCGAATCTTTTGCAAATACTCATCCAACGAACCAACACCGCGCGCCTTAAAATCCAATTCTGTAAGAAAATCATAATAATTGTCTGGCGGATTATGCACAAGCAAATCAATCAGAGAATCCTTCGATAAAATCTGCACATCCTGTCCGCACCCGACATTCCCTTCAAAAGATTCGACCAAATAATCATTCCAAAAAAACAAATAAAACAAATAAATAAAAATCAAAGACAATAATAAAAGAAACATATATAGTATGGATTCAACTTTTTTAGGTCAAGGTAGTTATGGATGTGTTTATAAAAAAAAACTCAGATGCACAAAGGATAATAAAAAAACAAAACACGCAAACAATACACACTTGTCAAAAATCTACATGAATGAAAAATATGCAACCAGAGAAATCGAAATCGGCAAATGCATAACTAAAATCCCCAATTACGAACACTACTTTTCACCTGTATTGGAAAATTGCAACGCCAGTTTAGCACAAATAAGTGACGAAGACCTCGACAAATGCAACTTGCCATTAATTCATCAACAAACCTATTTTACAACCACGACAAAATACATAAAAGGACAAACGCTCAATGTGAATATAAAAGAATACAAGAAGGCACAAGCACATGCGCAAGCACATGCACAAGCACAAGCACAAGCACAAGCACAAGCACAAGCATCCACCAATCACACTCTCGACAATAAAATATTCTACATATACACCTGTTTGACAAAGAGCATCGAACTGCTTAATAAACACAAAATCACACATTTCGACCTGTCTGAACGAAACATCATCATGGACACCACAGACCGTCCCATAATCATCGATTACGGCATGTCAATCAAAACCGACACCATAAAAACCGAAGAACAATTCAAAGACGAATTCGGATACTATGAAATAAATAATTCCAATAATAATCTGGAATTGTACGAACCATGGTGTATAGAAATAATCCTGTTGGTCCATTTGAACCAAATGCAAATAAACACTTCTCTTAATAAAGATCACATAAAAAGATTGAAATCTCTATCGGACACATACATAAACCTTCTGAAAATGGAATCATTGCATTTCACACAAGATGAAATTGCCAAATACAAGGAATCCAAACATGACCTGTGTGAAAAATTCGAAGGCATCACCACATATGAGGCATCAAAAGAATTGATGAAAACAAGCGCGTACTGGGACCAATATGCATTAGCAATCATCTGTTTGAAACATCTGCCATTGGACTACGCACCAAGGGTCCTTCGGACCCCAAGCAAAAGACAACAAATGATAGAAATTATAAAAAAAGAAATCCTATAATACACCTTTTAACAATTAAAACCGCACAAAGTGCGGTTCAAGTTCAAAGGAAACGTTGCCGATAAATCAATTAAGACGCACACAGAGTGTGCGAACTTAAATGTTCATCGGTGTAAACCTATTTTTTATTTGATTATGTAAATAAAAAATATCTAAGATCCCACAATTGCGCCCTCATTAACCTCTCAGTTCAAGATCGCGCACACGCTTCTTCAACTCCTGAATTTCCTTTGTGAGAATACCAATGATGCCCGTGTAATTCAATGACTGCATCTCTTCGCCATCCTTTACTCCATTCACCAAATAAGGATAGTGCTCCCCCACCTCATGCGCAATGAAACCAATATCCTGTTTTCCAACACGTGAATTGGTGTAAGTAACAGGTCTCAACACATCCACATTGAATGACGCGTCCAACAAACGCACATTCTGTTTGATACGATAATCGGAAGTGGCATTAAATGTAGTGGCATTCACATTTCCACCAGCATAAATGTTGGCATTCACACCCACACCACCGCCTACAATCAACGCACCTGTAGTTTTACTTGTGGATTCCGTAGTCAAAGTTGTATTAATTACACCACCTGCATAAATAGCACCGGCAACGCCGGCACCGCCGCCCACAATAAGAGCACCGCTGCTAGTGCTGCTAGAAGCCGTTGTGCTGCCAACATTCACAATACCACCTGTATAAAGGGCGCCAGCAACGCCGGCACCGCCACCCACAATAAGAGCACCAGTACTAGTGCTGCTCGACGCCGTTGCATTAGTAGTTCGAATAATACCACCAGCATAAAGAGCGCCGGCAACGCCGGCACCTCCGCCCACAATAAGAGCACCAGTACTAGTGCTGCTCGACGCCGTTGTGCTGCCAACATTCACAATACCACCGGCATACACATTGCCACCCACGCCGGCACCTCCACCCACGACTAACGCACCTGTAGTGCTACTGGTCGACGCCGTTGTGCTATATACATTTGTTGTGGCAGTGCTTGCACTCGAATAATCAACCGACACAGACTGCACAACCATGTTATTTGACATGGTAACCGCATCTGAAATAAAAATATAAAACTGCTGAACATAATATGTTGTTGAACCCAAAGAAACCGAAGCACCACTAAGTGTCATACTAGTTCCATTAATTGTTACAGCAGTGTATTTATTATTAGTCGAAGTTCCATTATAAATAATTGTAAAAACATAACTTCTATTTACCGTTGTGGGCAAATTAGTTATAGCAAAAGTTGTTGGTGTTGCACTAAAACTAGTTATATATCGAGTTGTTCCTGCTGTATAATTAGCAGTTAGTGTGGCACCAGCAGCACCAACATTCGTAAATTGTTCAGAAACAGTCAAATAGGTTAATTCTTTTCCAACACTCAAATTTCCGGCAAGATTTAAATCAGGTCCAACAGAACCACCGCCACCACTAAAAAGCACACCATTTTGATAAAGACTGCCCGCAAAATCAATATTACCACCAACCTTCACATTACCACCCACACCCACACCGCCACTCACAACCAAGGCACCTGTGGTGCTACTCGTAGATTCAGTTGTGCTGCCGACATTCACAATACCACCTGTATAAAGGGCGCCGGCAACACCGGCGCCGCCACCCACGATCAATGCACCTGTAGTGCTACTAGTCGACGCCGTTGTAATGGCAGTTCTAATATTGCCACCCACTTGCACATTGCCTCCCACGCCGACGCCGCCACTCACGATCAGCGCACCTGTAGTACTACTCGAAGACGCAGTCGTGCTACCAACATTCACAATGCCGCCTGTATACAGAGCACCAGCAACGCCGGCACCACCACCCACAATAAGCGCACCTGTAGTGCTACTAGTCGACGCCGTTGTAATGGCAGTTCTAATATTGCCACCCACTTGCACATTGCCACCTATACCAGCACCACCACCAACAATCAGCGCACCTGTAGTGCTACTACTAGACGCAGTCGTGCTACCAACATTCACAATGCCACCTGTATAAAGAGCGCCGGCAACACCGGCACCTCCGCCCACGATTAAAGCACCGCTGCTAGTGCTGGTCGATGCCGTTGTGCTTCCGACATTCACAATACCACCTGTATAAAGAGCACCGGCAACGCCGGCACCTCCGCCTACAATCAACGCACCTGTAGTGCTACTTGTAGACGCCGTTGTAATAGCAGTTCGAATATTACCACCCACTTGCACATTACCACCCACACCCACACCACCACTTACAATCAACGCACCTGTGCTCGAACTAGTAGATTCCGTTGTCAAACTTGTGTTAATTACACCACCGGCATAAATAGCACCAGCAACGCCGGCACCTCCACCCACAATAAGAGCGCCGCTGCTAGTGCTGGTCGATGCCGTTGTGCTGCCGACATTCACAATATCACCTGTATAAAGTGCACCAGCAACGCCAGCACCGCCGCCCACGATCAACGCACCTGTAGTGCTACTTGTAGACGCCGTTGTAATAGCAGTTCGAATATTGCCACCCACTTGCACATTACCACCCACACCCACACCACCACTTACAATCAACGCACCTGTGCTCGAACTAGTAGATTCCGTCGTCAAACTTGTGTTAATTACACCACCGGCATAAATAGCGCCGGCAACGCCGGCACCTCCACCCACGATTAAAGCACCGCTGCTAGTGCTGCTTGATGCAGTTGTGCTTCCAACATTCACAATACCACCTGTATAAAGTGCACCAGCAACGCCAGCACCTCCACCCACGATCAACGCACCTGTAGTACTACTAGTAGACGCCGTTGTAATAGCAGTTCGAATATTGCCGCCTACTTGCACATTGCCGCCCACACCGACGCCACCACTCACGATTAAAGCACCTGTAGTGCTGCTCGTCGACTGAGAAGTCATGACAAGATTAATATTGCCGCCGATATTTACATTGCCGTTAAATGAAGCATCCAATCCAACAATCAAACGACTATTGGTCCACACATTTCCGCCGATGCCAGCACCACCATTCACAATGAGCGCCCCCGTGCTTCCACTAGTTGCTGCCGTCGAATTGGTTGTGTTAATAACTCCTGTTGTATTAACATTATTGTTTGTATATAAAGCACCATCAATGCCAACGCCACCCAAAACTATCAAAGCACCGGTGCTGCTACTTGTAGAAGCAGTGGTCTTGCGGACTACCAAATTTCCACCCATCGACACATCAGATCCAACAAACAAACGCTGACTAAATGACACGTCGCCGTTTCCATACAATTTGCCATTAAATGACACATCCCCACCAACATACAAATTGCCCCCAAGAGACAAATTGGGTCCAACAGAACTACCACCAGTAAACAATACGCCATTCTGAAAGAGATTGCCTCTAAAATTGATATTTCCTCCTACATTCACATTAGCATTCACAGAGGCATCAATACCAACAAATAAACGCTGGTTAAAAGACGCATCAGCATTGCCATACAATTTGCCACCAAATGAAATATCTCCACCAACATACAAATTGCCCCCAAGAGACAAACTGGGTCCAACGGAACCACCTCCGCCGCTGAAAAGTGCGCCATTTTGAAAAATATTGCCGCCAGTCAAATTGATGTTTCCATTTACTGCCAAATTGCCCGAAATCAACGGCGAAACCAAACTCACTGGTGCCGAAGAATTGAAATTCTGCACAACCAAATTATTACTCAACGTCGTGGCATCCGTGAAGAAAATGCAAAACTGATGAACATAATAAGATGTTGCCGCAGTCAATGCGACCGATCCATTTAAAGGAACCGACACACCATTAATGTTTAATGCACTAAAATATGTGCTGGTTGCGGCACCACTATACACCACTGTAAAAACATAACTCTGATTCAACACCGTGGGCAAGTTTGTAATAGACAAAGTCGGCGACGTTGACCCCGAAAAAGCATTAACATAAATAACCAATCCACTGTTAAAATCTGCTGTGTAAGTTCCAGACGAAGATGACACATTCACAAATCTTTCAACAAATGCATCTGAATTAACATAACCACCAACATACAAATTGCCATTAAAAGACGAATCCGCACCACCCACAGTTAATCGCTGGTTCAAAGACACGTCGCCCGCACCCACAGTCAATCTTCTGCCAATAAACAAATTCGAATTAAATGATGAATCAAACGCCACTGTTATATTCGCATTCAAACTAATATCCTTTGAATTATCAAACGCGGTAAACAATACACCATTTGTGTGAAGATTTCCTGTCAAATTAATGTTGCCGCTAACATCCAATATAAAATTTGCCCCCGCGGTTTTGCCAATACCAACGCGCTTTCCAAGTCCAATATACAAATTGGCATTAAACGACGAATCAGTGCCCCCAACAGACAAATTGCCGTTAAATGACGAATCCGACCCCACCACCATCCCGCCAACACTCGGATTAATATTCACCCTTCCAGCACTTCCAAAAGTAATATCGCCCGACGTATAAGTGGAAAAATTCATAGAAACACTGGCAAAATTGACACCTTGCCATGAAGCAACAATCCACTGACTAACCGCGCTACTCCACACCAAATTCACTGTTTGAAACGCGCTGGAAAACCGCATCTGTGTGCAATTGGAACCATTAAACACAATATTTGTTCCGGTGGGATTCACAAACAATCCGCCACCGCCACCATTGGTGGCACTATTAATAATAAGCGTCTGACCAGAATAGGACCCATTTGCCAAAGTGAAATATGCAGTGGAAGCGCCAGAACCGGTGAGTTCAATAATTGGTGTAGTAACAGAAATCGTGGTCGGACTTCCGGTCGCAGCACCGGTCACTACTGTCTTTCTAAAATTCAACGATCTTGACACAAACACGTTACCATTAAAAGACGAATCCGCACCAACCGACAAATTAGCGTTCAAACTAATATCGGCACTAGTAATGCTAAATAATTGATTGTTCAAATACAAATTTCCAGACAAATTAATATTGCCCAAAACATCAAGAGAATACAACGTATTTGCGGTAACACCCACGCCAATTCGGGTGCCAACATAAAGACCATTATTAAAAGACGAATCCGACCGAACACTAAGATTGTCATTCAATGACATGTCACCGCCAACAACCAGATTTCTGCCGACATACAAATTGCCATTTAATGAGGAATCTCTGCCAACAAACAGACGCGTATTCAATGACACATCGTCGCCAACAGTCAGTTTGTTTTGAAACGAGGCATCCGCATTTACAAAAAATCGCGAACCATTAAAAGTGTTGTTTGCTGTCCATGTATTGTTTGATCCAAGCAATATTGTTCCGCCATTGCTATCAACATATGACTTTGTGACTAACTGATTCGATGCAGGCGTTGCCGAACCATTGTAATAAGGCAAATTGGCAAATGTGGCATTTCCATTAAATGACGTGTCCAAACCAACAAACAAGTTGGCGCCAATTATAACATTGCCACCGACGAGCAAACGACTATTTAATGATGTGTCTAATGCAACATTTAAATTGCCCGCAGTCCATATATTGCCGCCCACGCCGGCACCGCCGGCAACAATCAGCGCACCACTTCCGCTACTAGTAGATACCGTTGTTTTGCTAATATTCAAATTGCCACCTGTTACAACATTGCTGCCAACAGCAAGACTATTATTCAAAGAGGCGTCGGCACCGACAACAAGGTTGCCACTGGTCCATACATTGCCGCCCACACCGGCACCACCGGCAACAATCAGCGCACCACTTCCGCTGCTGGTTGCTTGCGCGCTGCTTCGAATATTTGTGTTACCACCAACACGCAATTCTGTGTTAAAAGATACATCATTTCTTGCAGTCAATTTGCCACTTAATGAAATGTCTTTGCCAACAAAAATATTGCCATTAAAAGAAATATCCTGTGAGACTATGCTGCTAATAGAACCTGTGGGACCTTGAAGACCACCATATGGTAAAAAGTTCCATGAGGCGTTTCCGTTTCCAATTTTAAATTTGCTTGTGTCAGATTCAATGGCAAGTTCACCATCTGCTAAAATCGGATTTGCACTGGTCCATTGAGAAGCAGTTCCTCTTCTAAATTGCAATTGAATGAATGGCATTTGCTATGATATATATATAATAGCAAATGATTTGATGAAGGCAACGCTAAGGGAACCCATGGTTCCCTTAGGAACCTTCCTTCGAGTGAAACTCATGGTTAAGTGCCAAAAAATTCACCATTTGAGTAAAAACAAATTAATACTACCCACGGTTGTTCGCCCAAAAGGCAATTATGACCTGTGTTGACACACCCTCCTTTAAGGGGAACTACGTTCCAAGATGCCACGCAGTGGCATCGAGTAGTGGAACAACCTACGGTTGTTCTCCCCTTGGACCCCTCCTTTAAAGGGTAAAAATATTATTAAAATCTCATATTTTTAATAAAAAGAAGGGGTCCAAATTGGCACCAAAGGTGCCAATGTCTCGCCTTAGGCGCTTAACCTACGGTTGTTCTCCTCAAAGGGAAGGATCCTAAGGGTTGTCATCCCGCAAAGCGGGATGCGTCGCGCCTTCGGCGCTTAACCGTAGGTTTCCTTACAAGTAAAACCCCGCATCCAATTTTGGTGTAATTGAGAAATCTGTTCCCGGAAAACCCCCGTCAAATCCCACAGCAGGCACCTGCTGAAAAATAGCACCGCCAATTCTCAAATTGCCATTAAAAGACACGTCGCCACTTACAACCAATGTCTTATTCATAGAAACATCCCCGCCAAATGTATTATTACCACTAAACAAATTGTTCGATGACAATAATAATGTACTTCCATTTGTATCAACATAATCCTTTGTGGCAAATTGATTGCCTTGCACAGGACCTCCCACACCAGTCCATGTAGGCAAATAATTTGAAAAATTATTGTTGCCAGTCCATGTATTTTCGGCACCCAACAAAACAGTTCCACCACCTGTTTGGATAGCATTATCCACGTAGGATTTCACAGTAAATTGATTGCCGGAAACAGGAAAACTATTTCCGGTTCCATTCCATGCTGGCAAATAATTGCTAAAATAATTATTTCCAGTCCAAGTATTATCAGACCCCAACAAAATAGTGCCACCATTTGTATCAACATATGATTTAGTGGCAAACTGATTACCCTGTGTGGGATTTCCTGCACCGGTGAAAACAGGATATTTGGAAAATGAAGCGTTGCCATAAACAAATAAATTGGCATTGATGCTGACGTCACCAATGATGCCGACAGAATTATCAATGACTGTTCTGTCAAAAGCAGCGTCATATGTTACACCGGTAATGCGAGAATTAATTGCGGCAAACGATTCATCCACATTAGTGGAAATGCTGTTGAGATAAATCAATGACGATAGAGATACATCAACCCTCTGCAAAGAAGGATATGATGTTGCAGTGAAATGATCATTGGCAATTCTAAAATACACACTGTTTGAACCATTATACATGTTGAAAGCACCATTTTCTAAACTGAGATCGCCTCCACTAATATCGACAAAACCTTTCACATAAGTGTGACGAAGTTTGTTGGCGCTGGAATCGACAGCATTAAAAGAACTGATTGGTAATGACATATAATTAATCCTCACAAAGAAAACCTACGGTTTTCCTTGGACCTTTCCCTTTAAGGGGAACCAAGGTTCCCCTTAAACCCCTCCTATGAGTGCAATAATTTATAAAAATACTATTTTATAAAAATCACAATTTTATAAAATAAAGGAGGGGTCTAAGGGGAACCTTGGTTCCCCTTGAGGGGTCATAGGGGAACCGTAGGTTCCCCTACCACTGTAAAATCGCCCCATTTGAAAATGTATTTCCACTAATATCCAAAACATAAGAAGACCTCACACTAGAAGTACCTAAACCCATCCTTGAAGCAATAGCATTTCCAGAAATATCCACTTGCGCATTACTAATAACCGTCGCCTCCAATTTATTCACATACATTCCAGTCATCGACAACTTGCCATCAATCACCTGTGTGTTCACCTGTGTTGCACTTGTGACCGGATTTCTCATAACACGATTATTCAAACTGGCGTCCAAAAACTCAATGTCCGAAATGTCAACCACGCCTCGAGCAACTGTGTAATTCGATCCATCCAACGTTGTTGTGGGAACAATCGTCAATATACCACGACCCAATCCAGGCGGCAACACCATATTATTTGTTTCAAAATTCACAATATTTGGACTGCGTGTTGCTTTCAAAAAGAAACCTGTCATGTTTGGATTAATCAATATTTGTCCTGCTGTGTCCGAATTGTCTTCACGAATATACAAACCGGCGCCATAGGATGTTCCCGGCGCTGCCTGATCATTCAACAAAATGTTTTTGTTAATAATCTCCAAATTTGTCTGGTTTTCAAAAGTGACATGACCGGGCAACATCAAATTACCCAAAATATGAATGCGACTATGTGTATCCGATCCAATATAAATATCCACATCCGAATCGCGCTCACCAGAAATAGAGGTTCCAATACGGATTTCATCCGTAAAATCAGAAGATCCTATATACATTTTTTGTGTATTGGTATATCCAAGATGAAGATGGTCCGTGCCACTAACAGCATCCAAATAATTATTAATATAAAGATTGCCCCCGACATTCAAATCTTTGCCAATAGAGGCGCCGCCTTGCACTATAAGTGCACCACTTCCCACACCTTCACTGTTTCTAGTTCCCCGCAAATCCAAGTGCCGCGCACTCACGTCAATTACAAACAGATTAGCATTAATCGAGACATCGGATTCAAATGTCGACTTGCCGGAAACACGCAACAAGGATCCAAATGACACATCGCCGCCCACACGCAATTTCGAATTGAGAGATGCGTCATCAACCACATACAATTTTGCATTCAGCGAAACATCCTGACCCACAAACAGACGCGAGTTCAACGAGGCATCCCGAACCACATACAAATTGGAACCAAGAGACACGTCGCCTCCTACATATAAACGCGAATTGAGAGAGGCATCCCGAACCACATACAAATTAGATCCAAGAGACACGTCGCCACCCACAAATAGACGCGAGTTCAGCGAGGCATCCCGAACCACATACAGGTTGGATCCAAGAGACACGTCGCCACCCACATATAAACGCGAATTGAGCGAGGCATCCCGAACCACATACAAATTGGATCCAAGCGATACGTCGTCACCTACATATAAACGCGAATTGAACGAGGCGTCATCAACCAAATACAGATTCGCATTCAATGACACATCGCCACCTACAAACAGACGCGAGTTCAACGAAGAATCCCCCACCACATACAACTTGGCGCCGAGTGAAACATCCTTGCCGACAAACATACGCGAATTCAGCGACGCATCACCCACCACATACAACTTGGCACCGAGAGACACATCATCGCCCACAAATAGACGCGAGTTCATCGAGGCGTCGCCGACCAAATAAAACTTGGACCCAAATGAGGCGTCGCGCCCCACAAACAAGTTCGAATTCAACGAGGCATCCTTCGTCACATAGAGACGCCCATTTAACGACACATCGTCATTCAAAAAAGAATAACTATCCACAATCAGTTTTTGATAAACATGCGCATTGCCCACAACATTCAGATTGTGTTTGACATTTGTGTATCCACCAATCAACGTGTTTCCAATATTAACCTCTGTTGCCACATCGGGAAAAAGAGAAATCGAATTACTGTTTGTGAAAACATTGCCAAAATCATTAATGCGCAAATCGCCAGACAACAAAATAGATCCCGACGCCTCCAACACAAAATTGCTCGCACGATTAAAAAAATAAGGCGCATAGAAACTAAAAATCTTCGATTGCCCTTGTTGCACATTTACATCAAAATTATTCACACCACCCACAATCGAAAATTCCTGCGAATCGATCGCATGTACATTAATCAAATTCAGTCCACTAATAACATCGCCATTGCCCATGGCATCCAATTCATTGTGACTAATCTTTTTCCAACTTAAAAATGCATCGTCCGAATAAATAACCAACCCATTTTCACCAATAGCAACCGCATGCCTTTCACTCAACACATACACGGAAGTCAATGAACCCGCAATCACAGACACCGGCGACGACCAAGCATCCACAATAGAAGACGCATGCACATACTTAATCAAACAATTCGCACCATCTGTTCCCACAGCAACAGCATGATATTTACTGTCTGAACCATAAAAAACAGACACATCCACAAATGTGAGACCAGGAAAAAATCGGGCGCTAGGATTAATGACACCGCCGGTTCCCAATGTATAACCTTGTATTCCATCCACGCCAACCATATAAGCAACATTGTTGTATCCATGAACACTCAATACATCTATCAAACCTGAAAGATATCGGTTTGCATTAGATATGGTTTGCACACTATTTGGATTGGTGAATGCGGACGTGTCAATAAACTCGCCACTATCCAAACCAAAAATGGTGCGCGAACCACCTACATTCATGTAGATCGAATTAATATTGAAATTTGTGGTAAAATTATACAACACTTTTTGCCAGGAAACCCCACCATTAATTGTGTAATAAGAGAAACCGCCCTCGCCGGCAATAATAACAAAATCATCGGAAAACACCTGGATTGCCAAGAAATTGGTGGTGCCGGATTCCAAACTGTAATCGGGCAATCCATTTATTAAAAGACGACCGCGTGTCCATGTATATCCGCCATCCAAGGTTTTCAAAACATAACGTTGATAAGTTGGATTTGCCAAGGACAAAATAGAATTGTATGGCGACCCCACTGCATAACCAACTTGGTTATTTGTTCTAGAAAAATCCATGGCAATGATTTGCATCGACACATCATAACTCATCAACAATTCTTGATGTATCATCTTGGTGGGTCCATTGACATCCAACAAATACCTGTTTGACCCAGCATCTGTCTTTGCAACACGATGTTTATTGACGCCGATAGAGGTTTTCAAATACTTATCCAAATTGCCCGAAAAAATATTCATTGCCGGATATTTGTTATCGGCATCGGTGAGAGCAAGCGCGCCCATCAATCCGCCTTCAAATGGTCCGCCACCCACAGCAAACCCATTGCCCGATTCGGTTGTCATTCGCATAAATACATTGGAATCTTCATCTGTTGAAATCATGGCAAATGGTGTTCCTGTTTTGAAATCGCCATTCATGTAAACATCCTTCAAATAGGGGAATTTTGCTTCTGTATCATAAATGACAACCCTGTCTAAATCAGAATTGATTGGTTTGGATAAATCTTTGCCAAATACAACACGAGGTCGCACATTCATCACGTTCGAAACATCAATGTAAAAATGACCTCCCTGAGCATATTTCAATTGACCATCATATACGCCTACACCAGATGAATTCATTGACTGATCCACAAACATATTAATGTAGGTGCTGCCGGAATCCACACCAATCACGACACCTTGCGAATCCACGTTTTGTGCATAAATGTTGCGATTCTCTATTGTGGAAGTTTTCATATACACTGTTTGAATGCGATCGCTGCTAATGTCGATCGTTGCCAAAGGATCGTATTTATTAAATCCAAATCCGCCGTCAACGACGTGCAGAAGAGTGTTGCCACATGGATCAAAATAGACATTTTGGGAAAAATAACAATCGTTTAAAACAACTAAATTGCCGTACAAATTGGTGTCTTTGGCAACAGAGAATTCGCCTAATAGAGTTGTATCTTCGCCGACGATCAAATTGCCACATAAATCGGTGTCTTTGTAGATAATTGCATTATCTTTGACACGGAGACCACCACAAATGTCCCAGTCACCGAGATAGTATTTCTTAAGAGACAAACTGTCTGTGACAATGGAATTTACAGTTAAATTATTTGTCAATTCCAATTTATTGGTTCCTCCATACTTTTTCCATCCTGACATTTCAATAATATACTATATATATAAGGGGAACCAAGGTTCCCCTTGGACCCCTCCTTTTGTTTTTATGATTCTCCTTTTGGTTTTATGATTCCTCCTTTAAGGGGAACCAAGGTTCTAAGGCGCCGAAGGCGCCTAGAAGTGGAACAACCTTTGGTTGTTCTCCCCTTGGACTCCTCCTTTTGGTTTTATAATACCTCCTTTTGGTTTCAAAACACAATAATGCATCATTATTGTATTTACAATATACCCTTAAATCATCGTCGAACCGTTTTGTTTTTCTTACCACCCTTAATTTTTCTACTTTGTTTATGTGTACCATGTCCCTTTATCAGAAATTTTCGAATTGCCTGTTGATCCTTGATAAGTTCATCTACAATTTCACGATAAAAATTTCGGAATTCTCCACGTCTTTTTTTCATGTCGTCGATAGAGAACCATGCAATCTCTATCTTTTCAAATAATTTTGTATCGTTCAACATCTTTTTGTCCATTTTGTTCCACAGGAACTTGTGATTGTTGTTGTAATACACAGGCAACAAATCATCGCGCGGATAATGAAAAATATGCATGTTATAGGTTTTCACTGTTTTCTTGTAGACTCCGCCGTGTTTTTTAATAAGAGCACGCAGATCATTTCCGCTGCCAAAAAATCCGGTCAACTCTTCGCCGCCTTCACGCATTGCTGTTTCAAATATATCCTCGCCGGTCTCTACTCCGCCGCCAAAATCAGACCACCCAGGCGTGTCCGCAAGACTATTCTCCTTTCCAAATAGGAAATATAATTTTCCTTTATGAACACATGCAGGTAAAATACTTGAACCAACCATCGAACCTTTCCTATATATAAGGAAAACCTACGGTTTTCCTTAGACCTTTCCCTTTATTGTAAGATGCCGAGAGATAAGCGTCGGCAAAGCGACGCTAGACGGAGCCGAGGGCGTCTGCGCCCTCGTTACTCGGAGACAACCCGCAAATTCACCACAAAATCCCCCCCATTCATATTAATAACATTGCCTGCTTCATCCAACAATTGCACCTGCATCTTCTGAATATTCACCTTCTCTAAATATCTACGCACCTCAGACACAAGAAGACCATTGCCATGACTCGCCGCAATAGTTGTGCCAAATCCAGTATCCGGCACACTAACCCGTGCAATAATATTTTTATTTAAATTAGAATTGCTCCCAGGCACATGAAAAGCATTCATATTACTGCTGTTTGAAAACTCGTTGATTGCTACATAAATGTGGCGCGGATACTTCAACAATGCAACACCCTCCGACGTTGCCTTCTTGCTGGAACCATTAATACTGTATGAATTGCCTCGATATCCAAGCAACCATCCTAAAACACTCTCATTAAAAGAAATGTCATAGGATTTTGATGTGGTGCTAAACACACCTCTATTGCCAACAATACTAAATGAAACATCTGTGACAGCAAAATTTGTGCCAACTGCAACCATTTGTGCATTGATCTCTGCTGCCAAAGATGACAAACTAGTATAAAACCCAGGCGTCAAAGTAATCAAATGCGACGAAATGCTCGGATTGGTAATCTTAATTGTGAAATTATTATTGTATGAATTAATATTAAAAAAAGTGATGGGAATGTCAATAGAATCCACCTCTAATGATTTCACCTCGGTAATCTTCTCTCCAAACAACAAAATCACATCCGCATCCATGTTAAAAATATCTCTTCTAAATTTCGTGTCGATAGAGACAATCTTTTCTTTTAATGGTTTCGACACACCTTCCATAATCATATGACTGTCTTGTTGTCTTACTGATGGACCCGCAAATATATTCTTGTTGTCAAAATAGCAACTCATTGTGTGATATATATTATTAATGAAATAATATACATGGGATTTTACTAACCTCTATTTGTGACATGACCTTTCTTGTGTGAAGAACCTTTCTTGTGTGACATGACCTTTGTTGTTCTTGAACCCATCATACAAATCATAGTGTTTGAGAATCCCAAGAAAAATGATAAATCCAAGAATTAACCAAATTGATGTGCGATTACGTTCTTTCGCAAAAAACTGACGAAAATGTTCAAACATATGCGCCTTTATATACTTTGCATTTATTTTGTTGTTCCGCAATAATTGCAACCCTTTGTGCTAAGTGAAGCAAACATGTCGTATTTAATGGTTGCAGGGCGCAGTTGCCCTTTAGTGGCAGAGGCAGAAGCAGAAGCAGAAACAGTATAGCGTGTTTGCCCTTTTACCGGCGCTACTGCCGCCATATTCGGCAATTTATGTGTGAATATCATTGTATACATTTCATTTGAAAAATTGATTCTCAAACAACCAAAATAGTTCAAATCCAAAACAAACATATAAAAATGGACCCCAATCCAACACCCGAAATCTTTTATACATGTTCATGTTGCAATCGCGAT
>JACCDO010079475.1_pt1 | contig 20165 bp, 19 predicted proteins | sample 7446101 | NCBI WGS metagenome assembly JACCDO01 (sample SAMN15323440, study PRJNA562643) | freshwater metagenome | isolation source: river surface water | place: USA:Blue River Watershed | collected 2017-08-16
AAAGCTTACTGACTTTGAGCGCTTTAAAGGATTTAAAGCCACTATCAAATTGAGATTGGCACTTGATGGTCGCAAAAATTTTGTCGGAAGTATTGCCGATGTAGCAGAAGATTGCGTGCATTTGAATGTAGATGGTGAAACAGTGAGTTTTACGCTACAACAAATTGAAAAAGCACGCTTGGTTCCAGAATATTAAATATAGCTTTTAGCCGGAGATAGATATGAGTCGCGAAATTTTATTACTAGTTGATGCATTAGCGCATGAAAAAAACGTTGATAAAGACGTGATTTTTAGTGCATTGGAATTTGCTCTCGCCTCTGCGACCAAAAAACGTTTTGCTGACGATGCAGATGTTCGCGTATCCATAGATCGCGAAACTGGCGAGTATGAATCTTTCCGTAGATGGGAGGTGCTTAACGATGATCAAGCGCTGGAAAATCCTGGTGCGCAAATGTATTCAGATGATGAAAGACTAGAAGGCCAAACCATCTCAGAAGACAATATTTACGAACAACCATTAGAGTCAGTGGAATTTGGACGTATCGGTGCGCAAGCTGCTAAACAAGTGATTCTGCAAAAAGTGCGTGAAGCAGAAAGAGAAAAAATTCTGGAAGATTTCTTGGCCAGAAAAGAGCACTTGGTCTCAGGCGTGATTAAGCGTATGGAAAAAGGCAATGCCATCATCGAGATAGGCAGAATGGAAGCCGTGCTGCCGCGCGATTTAATGATTGCTAAAGAAAATTTAAGAATTGGTGACCGTGTACGCGCCTATTTGGAGCGCGTAGATAGAACTGCTAGAGGTCCACAATTGATTCTTTCTCGTGTGGCACCGCAGTTTCTAACACGTCTATTCGAACTGGAAGTGCCAGAAATTGAAGACGGTTTATTAGAGATTAAATCTGCAGCTCGCGATCCTGGCTTGCGATCCAAAATTGCTGTTAAAGCCAATGATCAACGTTTAGATCCTGTTGGTACTTGCGTGGGTATGCGCGGTTCACGTGTTCAAGCAGTAACTGGTGAGTTGGCCGGTGAGCGCGTGGATATTGTGCTATGGTCTATGGAGCCAGCGCAGTTTGTCATTAACGCCATGGCCCCCGCCGAGGTATCGAGTATTGTGGTTGATGAAGATGCCCACTCTATGGATGTGGTCGTTGATGAAGAACAATTAGCCTTGGCGATAGGCAGAAATGGTCAAAATGTAAGATTGGCCTCGGATTTAACCGGCTGGACATTAAATATTTTGACGGTGGAAGAAGCCGCTAAAAAGAACGAAGAAGAGCATGTCAAAGTGCGCGCTTTGTTTATGAACAAACTCGATGTTGACGAGGAAGTTGCTGATATTTTGGTACAAGAGGGTTTCACTACGCTGGAAGAAATTGCTTATGTACCTATCGATGAAATGAGTGAAATCGATGCTTTTGATGAAGACACCATCAACGAGCTGCGCAAACGTGCTCGTGCTGCCCTGTTAACTGAGGCGATTGCAAAAGAGGAAAAGGTAGGTGAGGCATCGGCAGATTTACTCAATATGCAAGGCATGGACGATGCAACGGCACACTTGTTGGCATCAAAAGGTATCCTCACGATGGAGGATTTGGCTGATTTAGCAGTAGACGATTTGGTAGAGTTGACTCAAATGGACGAGGAGCGGGCCAAAAGCTTGATTATGACCGCTCGCGCCCCTTGGTTCGCATAAATCTAAGGTCTTTAAAGATAGGAGCGATAAATGGGGACAAGCGTACAACAATTTGCAGCAGAACTAAATCTGCCAGCAGAATTGCTGCTTGAGCAGTTAAAAAGTGCTGGCGTCGATAAGCAAAGCGGGGCTGATCAGTTAACTGAACAGGACAAAGAATTACTTTTGTCTTATTTGCGCAAAGAGCACGGTGAGCAAGCACCTAAGAGCAAAATTACTCTGACGCGCAAACAAAGCACAGAGATTAAAAAAACTGACAGTACTGGCAAAGCCAGAACGATACAGGTGGAGGTCAAGAAAAAGCGTGTATTAGTGCGCACTGAGACCCCTACTGCTGTTGAGCCAGAGCCTGTTGCAGAGCAGGAAGTCGCTGTTGATGCAGAAGATGCTTTGATCGTAGATGCAGAAAATGTAGAAGTAACGCTATCCGAGAGCGTTGAAGATTCCTCAAGCAAAAGCAAAAAGGGAATTACTTTAACCGCAGAGGAAATCGCACAGCGTGAACAAGAGTCTAAGCGCCATGCAGCTTTACGTGCTATTCAAGAAGAAGAGATTAAAAAGAAACAAGCATTAGCGCAGAAAAAACTGGAAGAAGAAGCGAAAAAAGCAGAAGCCCCAGCGCCAGCCAATTTATCCGAAGGAACCTTACACAAGCCTGCGGCAAAAGAGCCTGGTCGTGCAGAAGATAAACCCGCTAAAAAAGGCAGTCAGCGTGATAGCGACTGGATGGAAGCGGAAAACAAGAAACGTGGCATCAAAACGCGTGGCGATGTAAGCACCGGATTAAACCAAGGCTGGCGCACGCAAAAAACTAAAAAACCACACAAACAGCAAGATGGCGAGCATTCCTTTAATGCCCCTACCGAGCCAATTGTGCGTGAGGTACTGGTGCCTGAGACCATTTCTGTAGGCGATCTAGCCCACAAAATGTCGGTCAAAGCAGCAGAAGTAATCAAGGTATTAATGGGCATGGGCATGATGGTGACCATTAACCAAGTACTTGATCAAGATACAGCGATTATCGTGGTAGAAGAAATGGGACATACCGCCAAGGCTGCTGCTCCCAATGATCCGGAAGCTTTCTTAGACGAAACCGAAACACATGAAGCCGCTTTATTACCACGTCCTCCAGTGGTGACTGTGATGGGTCACGTTGACCACGGTAAAACTTCATTGCTGGATTATATTCGCCGCAGCCGCGTGGCTTCTGGCGAAGCTGGGGGCATTACCCAGCATATCGGTGCTTATCATGTAGAAACAGCAAGAGGAATGGTGACATTCCTAGATACCCCAGGACACGAAGCCTTTACTGCCATGCGTGCGCGTGGGGCTAAGGCGACCGATGTGGTCATTTTGGTGGTGGCCGCAGATGACGGCGTGATGCCGCAAACCATTGAAGCCATCCACCATGCCAAGGCGGGCAAAGTGCCTTTGGTGGTAGCGGTCAATAAGATTGATAAAGCGGAAGCTAATCCTGAAAGAGTAAAACAGGAATTGGCCACTCATGAAGTTGTCCCGGAAGAATGGGGTGGCGACACCATGTTTGTCGAGGTGTCTGCGAAAACCGGTAAAGGCATTGATGATTTGCTGGAAGCGGTATTGTTACAAGCCGAAATTTTGGAATTAAAAGCGCCCCAAGATGCTCCTGCTAAAGGCTTGGTGATTGAGGCTCGCTTGGATAAAGGACGCGGTCCTGTGTCTACTATTTTGATTCAGTCTGGTACCTTGAAGCGCGGTGATATGCTGCTTGCTGGAAGTGCTTATGGCCGTGTGCGTGCCATGTTAGACGAGGCTGGTCGCGATATTAAACAAGCCGGCCCATCAATACCGGTAGAAATTCTGGGTTTGGCAGATGTACCAAACTCTGGCGATGAAGTGATTGTGTTGAACGATGAGCGCAAAGCACGTGAAATCGCCCTGTTCCGCCAAGGTAAATTCCGTGATGTTAAATTAGCCAAACAACAGGCAGCCAAGCTGGAAAATATGTTCGAGCAAATGGCAGAGGGCGAAGTGAAGAGCTTGCCTTTGGTCATCAAATCAGATGTGCAAGGGAGTTACGAAGCCTTGGCTACTTCACTGCAAAAACTTTCTACAGATGAAGTTAAAGTGAATATTATTCATACCGGCGTTGGTGCTATTACCGAATCAGACGTCAACCTATGCGTAGCTTCTAAAGCGGTGCTAATAGGCTTTAATGTGCGTGCTGATGCAGGCGCAAGAAAGTTGATTGAAAGTGCCGGTGTAGATGTGCGTTATTACAACATCATCTATGAAGCCGTAGATGAAGTTAAAGCCGCTTTAGGTGGCATGTTGTCCCCAGAGAAAAAAGAGAGTGCGATTGGTTTGGTGGAAATACGCGAAGTATTCCGTATATCCAAAGTCGGCAGTGTTGCCGGCTGTTATGTACTAGATGGCATTATTAAGCGCAATTCTAAAATTAGATTGCTTAGAGATGACGTGGTGATTTTCACTGGTGAACTAGACTCGCTGAAACGCTTTAAAGACGACGTTAAAGAAGTTAAGGCTAATTTTGAGTGCGGCCTATCACTGAAAAATTACAACGATATTCAAGTGGGCGACACCTTAGAAGTATTTGAGGTGGTTGAAGTGGCTAGAACCCTGTAATGGTTAAGCATTTTGCGCGCAGTGATCGTGTAGCAGAACAGATTCAGCGTGAGCTGGCTGATCTGCTACAGTTCGAGGTAAAAGATCCGCGTGTACAGCATGTCACCCTGACAGAAGTAGAGGTATCGGGGGATTTATCGCACGCCAAAGTGTTCTATAGCGCACCGCAGCAGTCTGCTGATGATTTAGCGGCATTGCAGCAAGGCTTAACAAAATCCGCTGGGTTTCTAAGAAGCCAGCTTTCTAAAAGGCTGCTATTACGCAGCGTTCCTCAGTTGCATTTCGTTTACGATGTGTCGATTGATCGCGGTATGCAAATAAGCCAGTTGATTGATCAAGCCTTAGACCATCCAGCTGATCAAGATTAATCTTCATCAAGTTGCAAATCAAAAAAGTAAAACGCGCGGTAAGCGGAGTGATTTTATTAGACAAGCCGCTTGGGCTGTCTAGTAATCAGGCCATGCAACGCGTCAAACATCTGTATCAAGCAGAAAAAGCCGGCCATACCGGCAGCCTAGATCCGCTTGCCACAGGCCTATTGCCTATCTGCCTAGGTGAGGCGACAAAATTTGCTAATTTTTTATTGGACGCCGATAAGTGCTATATAGCGCATGTCCGCTTGGGTATAAAAACCAGCACTGCAGATGCCGAAGGTGAGATTATTCAACAAAAAGCCGTGCACATTGAGCAAGCGCAACTGCAACAAGTGCTTAAGCAATTTGAAGGCGAAATTCAACAAACTCCCCCCATCTATTCCGCCCTTAAAGTCGATGGTAAACCCTTATATGCCTACGCAAGAGCGGGTCAACAGGTAGAGATTAAAGCCCGCTTAGTTAACATTCATCAACTAGAGCTAGTCTCGTGGCAGGCCGAGCAATTGGTGTTGCAAGTGACATGCAGCAAAGGCACTTATATCCGTACGCTCGCGCAAGATATTGGCGAACAACTGGGCTGTGGAGCCCATCTGTCGGCGCTAAGAAGACTGAGTACAGGCAATTTTAATATTCAGCAGGCTTATACCCTTGAAGATTTATCACAGCTGAATTTGTCGCAACTGGACGCGCTTTTGTTGCCTGTTGATGTAAAAATGCAACACTTGGCAAAAATTAGCTTAACTGAGCAACAAGCGAACAGCATCTTGCATGGTCAGCCTATCGCTACCGAACAGGATTTTAAAATCAATGAAATCATTAGGTTATACAAAAATTGCGGAGAATTTATTGGCCTAGCGGAGTGCTTAACACTAGGAAAATTAAATCCGAAAAGATTAATTCGCCAAAACAGTGAATTAAGTAACGGAATTGCTTGATAATTTCGTATTTTTAAGGGTAAAATGCGCGGTTCAAAATTAGGAGAGTGTAATGTCAATTTCGACAGCTGAAAAAGCCAAAATTGTTGGCGAATATCAACAAGCAAAAAACGATACGGGCTCCCCAGAGGTGCAAGTCGCATTGTTGACTAGCCGTATTGGTGTTTTAACTGAGCATTTCAAATCAAATGCAAAAGACCACCATTCACGTCGCGGTCTTTTGGCTATGGTGAGTCAGCGCCGTAAGTTGCTTGACTACCTGAAGCGTAAAAATGCTGAGCGTTATCGTAATCTTATCGAGCGCTTAGGTATTCGTAAGTAATTTGAAGCAGTGCAGAATCTTGACCGAAAGCATAGCGTATCAATAGCGCTATGCTTTCGGTTTTTTTGTTGTAGCGTAAGCTACTTTTTTGACATCTGTTATTAGCGTCGTAAATAGCAGATGGTTTGTGTAAAGGAAAAATGATGTTAAAAGCAATTAAAAAGAGCATTCAATATGGTGCTCACACACTCACATTAGAAACAGGTGAGATAGCCCGTCAAGCTGACGGTGCTGTGATGGTTAGTTATGGTGACACAGTTGTTTTGGTAACAGTGGTTGGCAAGCGCGAAGTCAAAGAAGGTCAAGATTTTTTCCCGCTAACCGTCGATTATCAAGAGCGCACTTATGCCGCTGGCAAGATCCCTGGTGGATATTTCAAACGTGAAGGACGCCCATCTGAAAAAGAAACGCTGACCTCGCGTTTAATTGATAGACCACTACGCCCACTATTCCCTGAAGACTTCTACAACGAAGTACAGGTAGTGGCGACAGTGATGTCCTCTGATAGTGAAATCGATGCAGATATTCCCGCAATTATTGGCGCATCAGCTGCCCTAGCCATTTCAGGTATCCCTTTCTATGGCCCATTAGGCGCTGCTAGAGTGGGTTATATCAATGGCGAATATGTGCTTAATCCAACGGCCACACAGATGAAAGAAACTGCACTAGATTTAGTGGTAGCTGCGACAGCAGAAGCGGTGATGATGGTGGAGTCTGAGGCTAAAGAATTAGCAGAAGATGTGATGCTAGGATCAGTAGTCTATGGCCATGAGCAAATTCAAGCTTTGGTCGATATGATTAATGAATTTGCTGCTGAAGTAGGCAAAGAACCTTGGGATTGGGTTCCTCCAGAGCCAAACACTGCGATTATCGAAAAGGTATCCGCATTGGCAGCAGCTGATGTAAATGCAGCTTATAAAATCAAATCTAAGGGTGAGCGTTCAGCTAAATTAGATGAGATTAAATCTAAGGTTTTTGAAGCGCTGATCAAAGAAGATACGCCTACCCAAGAAGCCAACGAAATCAAATCCGCATTATTTAATTTAGAAGCTAAGACAGTGCGTAGCCAGATTTTGAATGGCGAACCACGCATTGATGGTCGCGACACTAGAACAGTGCGTCCTATTACCATTCGTAACGGCGTATTGCCACGTACCCATGGTTCAGCGTTGTTTACTCGTGGCGAAACCCAAGCCTTGGTGGTTGCCACCTTGGGCACTGGTCGTGACGAACAGATGATTGATGCACTTGAGGGCACCTATAACGACCGCTTTATGTTGCACTACAACATGCCACCTTATGCGACTGGTGAAACCGGCCGCGTTGGCACACCTAAGCGTCGTGAAATTGGTCATGGTCGCCTTGCAAAACGTGCTTTGGTTGCTGTATTGCCGTCGCAAGAAGAATTTGGTTACACCATACGCGTCGTTTCCGAAATTACTGAATCTAACGGCTCAAGCTCTATGGCCTCAGTTTGCGGTGGTTGCTTGGCACTAATGGATGCTGGTGTCCCAGTTAAGGCGCATGTGGCTGGTATCGCCATGGGTTTAATCAAAGAAGGTAATCGTGTCGCGGTATTAACTGATATTTTGGGTGATGAAGATCACCTAGGTGATATGGACTTTAAGGTAGCCGGAACTGAAAAAGGCGTTACCGCTTTGCAGATGGATATCAAGATAACTGGCATTACCGCAGAAATTATGAAAGTAGCATTGTCACAAGCAAAAGAAGGCCGTATGCATATTCTCGGTTTGATGAAGCAGGCAATGAGTTCATCAAGAGAAGAATTATCTGAGTTTGCCCCAAGAATCATTACGATCAAAATCAATCCTGACAAGATTCGTGATGTGATTGGTAAGGGTGGTGCGGTGATTCGTGCCATTACGGAAGAAACAAGTACCACCATAGATATTGAAGAAGATGGCACAATCAAAATTGGCTGCGTCAATGCAGAAGCCGGTCAAGAAGCTAAGAAGCGTATTGAAGAAATCGCTGCCGAGATTGAACTTGGTCAGGTGTATGAAGGCAAGGTAATTAAATTGCTAGACTTCGGTGCAGTGGTGAGCTTATTGCCAGGCAAAGATGGTTTGTTGCATATTTCTCAAATTGCCCACCAACGTGTCAATGCCGTGTCTGACTTCTTATCCGAAGGTCAGACAGTCAAGGTGAAAGTCATTGAAGCTGACGAAAAGGGCCGTATACGCCTCAGTATGAAAGCCTTAATTGATCCACCAGCGGGTGATGCAGCGGAAAACGCTGAGTAATCTTCAGCTATAAAAAAAGCCCAGCATTGCTGGGCTTTTTTGTTGTTCATATTGCTTAGCCTGCGACTTGTTTCTCGCGGATTTCATCTAAGGTTTTGCAATCAATACATAAGGTCGCCGTGGGTCTGGCTTCTAAACGCTTAAGCCCAATCTCAACCCCACAACTGTTGCAGTAACCATAGTCACCATCTTCTATCTTGGCTAAGGTTTCATCAATTTTTTTGATTAGTTTGCGCTCGCGATCGCGATTGCGTAATTCCAAGGTCATATCAGACTCTTGGCTGGCGCGGTCATTAGGGTCTGCGAACATAGTAACTTCGTCCTGCATGGTATGTACCGTGCGGTCTATATCGTCGCTCAACTCTTTTTTCCAATCGTTCAAAATTTGACGAAAGTGATTGAGTTGCTTCTTGTTCATATACTCTTCGTCTGCCTTTGCGTTATAAGGGGCAAACTGTTTATTTGCTTTTTCTGCCATGATGGTTAAACCAATAAAAAAGTGTTATTGAAAACTAGCCAAATTCAAGCGCGGGAAAGTTTACACTGATTAATTAGCTTGTCAAAGGAATAAATCAAAACAATGTGAAATAAGCTTCTAAGCTGCCCTAAGTGACTGAGCAAGCAAGGTATTTTCCATTAAAGTGGCAACCGTCATGGGGCCTACACCGCCAGGGACAGGGGTAATCCAAGCTGCATGTTGACTAGCGACGTCAAATTCAACATCACCACACAGTTTGCCGCTGTCTAAGCGATTAATGCCGATATCAATGACGATAGCACCAGGTTTAATCCACTCACCCTTCACCAGCCCAGGCTTACCAGCTGCTACCACCACCAAATCAGCGCGCCGTACATTGGCTGCTAAATCCTTAGTATGGCGATGACAGCAAGTGACTGTGCAGCCTGCCAGCAGCAGTTCCAAGGCCATGGGGCGGCCCACATGGTTAGATACCCCCACCACCACCGCATCTAGTCCCATGGGGTCTATTTGATAAGCCTGAAGTAACTTAATCACGCCATAAGGTGTGCATGAGCGCAGGGTGGGCTGTCTGACGGTTAATCGGCCAATATTGTAAGGATGAAAACCATCGACATCTTTATCTGGATGAATGCGTTCAATAATGAGTTTTTCATCAATTTGACTAGGTAGCGGCGACTGCACCAAAATGCCATCAATTTGTGGATTCTGATTGAGCTCATCGATTAAATTAAACAAGTCTGTCTGTGATGTGGTGGCAGGTAAATCATAAGCAAAAGAGCTAATCCCCACTTTGTCGCATGCCAAGCGTTTATTTTTTACATAGATACTTGATGCTGGATCATTACCAACCAAAATCACTGCAAGTGCTGGTGCACGAATCCCCAAACTGAGATTGTTTTGTACCTGTTGTTGTAATGATGCTAACAGTTGATCGGCAATACTTTTGCCATTAATTATTTGCGCAGACATAGCGTTGAATTGAGTAAAAAATAAACCGCCATTTTAACAGGCATTTTGGCTTATAGATTGACCTAGCAGGCATAATCAGTTATATTTGCGCCCTTCGGGGTGTAGCGTAGCCTGGTAGCGCGCCTGCTTTGGGAGCAGGATGTCGGGAGTTCGAATCTCTCCACCCCGACCATCAATTTTCCTAACTTGAGTATGTCTGACAATCTGCCCGTAGCTCAATCGGATAGAGCACCAGCCTTCTAAGCTGGGGGTTACAGGTTCGATTCCTGTCGGGCAGGCCAAGTTGATGTTCCGATGGTGTCCTGATGGTGGCTGTAGCTCAGCTGGTAGAGTCCAGGATTGTGATTCCTGTTGTCGTGGGTTCGAGTCCCATCAGCCACCCCAATCATCTAAATTCAAACTGCGTCACAACTTTTCAAGCAAAAAAGCTTATTTAAGCGATCACAATTAAAACCCATTAATCTATTGTCAAATTAATAATAAGTTCTAATAAAGCTTATTTATTAAAGTTGGGAATGATAATAAAACCATCTTGATTATCACCAAAAGCGAGATATTGCTGAATAACAAAATGATCAGCAGATATAGAACATAATGCAGCATCAATAAAGTCTATATTATTTAACTGCTTGGTTTGATAGCCTAATTTTTGTAGGCTTAATGTTCTTAATTGTTTTTTATTAGCCAACTGCTCGTGTTCTTCTGAGCTAATCAGCATCTTTTCTATGGCATTGGGAAAGGTTTCAAAACATATATTCTTTTGGGTACTGTTGGGTGCAAACAAAGGATAGCCAATAGCCTCATAAAGGCGCATTCCGTTGAATACCCAATCATAGAATTTACTTTGTTTGGCTTGCTCTATGGTCGGTGTGGTGAAACATCGAATGCCGTATGCAATCAGGTCAAGTTCTGACTTTCTTGCTTTGCCTGCGTGGGCAAATTTGCAGGGTGAGTCTATGGCAATGGCTTGTGGCTGAAAACTTAAAATCTTTGTTGCAACAAGGGCTGGTGAGCGCTCTTGGAATTGAGCGAAATACTGGCCATCATGACTAATCACCACATGAAAGCCTTTACGCTCACCTCCGACATCGACTCCAGCAACAATTCTTGGCAAAGATTTATTCCGTTTGTAGTTTAGCTAGCAAAACAAGATTGCGCATACAGTTTGGTACTGGCTAGCGATTGTTTAAGATTTTCTCTGGGGTAGAAATGGGGCTCTTGAATATACATCGCTTCAATCATTTCACATTTTGATTTGCCAATTTTAATTGACGCTTCGACGAAGCATGCTGGATTTTGCAAAATCATTTCTTCAATGGTCATAGCGAGTTGCGCTTTTTGTTCAGGATTTGCTGAACGCAGCGCGCTATTTACCAATCTAGAAAATGATGCGGGTGCTGCACATTGATTGATTTGATTTAAGTATTGCTTTTGTAACATCAAGGTTTGGTGATCTGTCTGAGTAAAGGCATTGGCTGTACTAGCAAACAGAAAAGGGAATGCGGCGCCTAACGCCGATAAACGTTTCAACATGGTAATCTCCTCAAGCTTTTGGCTGCTGCAAACAAGGCTTGGATAAAGCCTGTGTTGCAAGAAACAAAATTAATTTGGGTAAAAATTGCTAGTGTTAGTGTTGATTGCGTTTAAAAAGTTCATTTAAATCATTAACATGATTATCTTTTTAAGGATTAAGCCAACTTTTTTGATAATCACCATGCTGGTCATATTCACGACATTGTTTATTCACATCAAATCGTCGACCTCCGCGTGGGTCTGTGCCATAACCAGCGATATATAGCCAATTACCTTGGTTGCTATACACATCGTAATCAAGCAGTTGTGCTTCAAACCAAGCTGCGCCCATACGCCAATCGCTGCGCAAATCATAAATCAAAAAGCTAGCCACGATTTGCCGTAGCCTATTCGATAGAAAACCAGTTTGCTGTAGCTCTCGCATAGCTGCGTCAATTAGACGATTGCCACAATTAGCCTCGCGCCAGCGCTGGAAATTATTGATATTTTGCTGAGGCAATAGACCACCTTTGAGGCCAGTCGCAAGATATAAGCGACGACCATATTTGATATGTAAAAATCTAAAATAGTCACGCCAAAGAAGTTCGAACCATATCCAATAGCTACCATCAGATTCACCAAACTCCGCTTCATATTGTTTTAAGGCGTGATAAATGGTTCTAGGTGATAGTGCGCCAATCGCTAGCCAAGGGGAAAATTTTGTCGAGTAATGCCAACCGGTTAATTGATTACGTGTCTGTTTATATCGCTTAGCTTGCTCACCACTAAAGTATTGTTTTAACAGATGCAATGCTTGTGTTTCTCCTGAGCTATCCCAGCTTTGAAAAGGAAAGCTACTATTTATCTGCTCACTTTTTGGCTTATCTATATGTGGTCTTGTCTGCTTCGCCAACAAGCCTTCAGGTAGTGCCGGAAACTTGTTTGGTGCAGACATTTCAGCTTTAGGGATAACAGTATTTTTTTCTACAGTAATTCTAAATTTGGTGAATACATCATCCACTTGGTGGGCTTTAAAGGGCAAATCATCTGGTGCCAATAAACTCGACTGCCAAGTGCTAATGACCTGTATACCTAAATCACGCAAAGCCTCTACTTGAGCGGTTTCCTCAGGGGCCTGAATATCTTCACAGTAGATTTTTTTTATCTGAAATTGCTGACAGAGTTGATAAATTTCTTTAACAGGATTGCCAAGTAGCTCAACTAAACCACTTTTTTTATGTTTAATTTGCTCAGCTAAATCATCTAAACAAGAAAAAATAAATTGCTGGCGTAATGCACTGCAACGTGGAAAGCCCCAACGATTAAGTTCATGTTGCTGGCTATCATGGCAATACACAGGAATCAGTTGATGCGATTGAGTAATGGCATTAATGAGTGCAGGGTTGTCATGCAGCCTAAGGTCGTTACGAAACCAATATATAGCAGATTGATCAGTCATTATTTGGCTTGGATAACTGCACAAGCGATTCTAGTACCTGCGTTCCCCGCAGGTTGTGAGCGATAATCGTCAGCTTGCTGATGGATAATCAATGCTCTGTCGATAATGCCATATTCACTATTATCCAGCTTAGCGCTATCGATAGTGAACTCAACTGTTGCTAATCCATTTTCATCTGCTTGTATATTTGGTAAGTCGCCTAAATGGCGTTCGTCTGACTGTGGGTGACCATGCAATTTATTGTGCGGGTTAAAGTGCTTCCCTGCACTACTGCCATCAGCCGCTGTGCAATCGCCAAATTCATGAATATGAATTGCATGTTTTTGATTTGCTTGTAAACCTGAAATATTGCCTGAGACCAAAAGATGGTCGTCCTCTGCTTGAATTAAAAGTTGTCCTGCTACTTTAGAGCCTGACTTGGCTTGAAGTACGGCAATAGCATCTGCATAGCAGTTAGCCGATAAACTAGTTAGCAAGATGCAAAATAATATATGGTTTGCTTTTAACATCTTTATATCTCCTAATTCATAGTGGTGATAAGACAATGCTTGCTAAAGCTATAAAAATTTTAGCTACGCGGCGATAAATTTTCTCTGCGGTTGAGTGGCTTAATCAATAGCATTTGCACATCACTCAATGCTCTTTCTTCGAATCCACCCTCGCAATAGCACAAATAAAAATCCCACATACGAAGAAAGCGCTTTGGGTAACCTAATGCTTCAATTTTAGCTAAATTTTTATGCACGTTGCTACGCCATGCAGCAAGGGTTTTGGCATAAGAAGCACCGATATCATGCAGATCATAAATACGCAAATCAGTGCTGTTGGTTAAGCTATTAAGAATCGCATTGCTAGATGGAATACAGCTACCGGGGAAAATATAGCGCTGGATAAAATCCACCGATTTAATTGCACTTTGGTAGCGTTGATCAGCAATGGTAATCGCCTGCAACAACATCATGCCTTGTGGTTTCAACAGCTGACTGCATTGGGCAAAGAAGGTGTCATAAAATTGATGTCCCACTGCCTCTATCATTTCTATCGACACCAGCTTATCGAACTGACCTTGTAAGTCACGATAATCTTGCTTTAATAGAGTTATTTTTTTACTTAAACCAGCCGCATCAATTCGTTGTTTTGCTAAATCAAATTGTTGTTGTGAGATGGTGGTGGTGGTCACATGACAACCGTAGTTTTTTGCCGCATAGATAGCAAAACCACCCCAACCAGTGCCGATTTCAAGCACATGGTCATGTTTGCTTAACTGTAATTTTTGGCAGATGGCTTGAAGTTTATTGATAGATGCTTGATGCAGTTTATCCGTTGCTTTTGCATAAATTCCGCTGGAATACATCATGGTTTCATCTAACATCAGCTCAAAAAAGTCATTGCCCAAATCATAGTGGGCAGCAATATTTTTTTTGCTGCCAGATTGCGTATTGCGATGAAGAAAGTGGAAAAACTTTTGTATTGGGGTAGTGATTTTTGCCCAACCATGTTCAATGTTATCCAGCAAGGACTGATTTCTTACCATCAAGCGAATCAAATCAGTCAATGCATCACAGTCAAAATAGCCTTCCATATAGGCCTCCGCCGCGCCTATAGAACCACCAAACACCACCTCGGAATAAAATTGTGGCTTAAGCACATTAATCTGCACAGATAGATTTTGCATGCCTGTCACTTTGCACTGCTCACCAAATTGATATTTCTCAAGCCCATCAATCAGGGTCAAATGGCCCATTGTTAAGCCAGCTAGCTTGTTCAGTAAAAGTTTCTTTGCAATTCCGTCTAAGCCTTTAGGCTTGGGGGTGGGAGAAGAAAGTAATGGTTGGATATTTGCTTGAATTTGACTCATAAACGACTACCTAAGGATGCGGATAAAAACGTACGCGTTTTACCCAGAGTTTGAATGCTTGCCAATAGATTGCACTAATGACTTTAATGGTCATCAATGGATACGAGATTAATACTCTGCGTAAATTTGCCTGATTTAATTCTTCTGCATGAATATTCATGGTGGCATCAAAGTGTTTCTCATTTTGAATATAGTTTTCCATATGAATTTTCACACTGCGCTGTTCAAAATGAAATTCCCAGCGATATTCCATTTGCATAGGCATAAACGGAGAGATATGAAATTGCTTGTCAAAAATATATTTTCCCTGAGCCTGTTTGCTGCAGTCCAAAACGTAATGAAAGCGCTCTCGCCAAGGCGTATTGGTAATTTCAGCAACGATAAATTCAGGTAAATTGTTTTGTTCTGAAATGGCAAAATAAAAGGTAACAGGATTAAACACATGACCCAAATAGCGCGGATGGGTGAGCATAAAAATTTTACCTTGCGGTGTTTTACCAGTTTCCTGTGCGATTTTAGTTCTAACTGCTTGATCTAAGTCATGCTGCTGCCCATCCCAGTAATCAGTGGGATAAAAACTAGCCAAATTAAAACGTTGGTAAGACCATGCTATAAACGGCTTAAATATCTGACTGACTGTTGCAGTATTGAGCATTAATAAACATAAGCGATAGGAAAACTGATGCGGTACAGGATGAAATCTTCTGTGTCTTACCCAACCAAAATAAACGCTATCTTGCATCTCTTTGCTCGAAATCTTTTAGTGCGTTTAGCGCGCTCACTACACCATCTTCATGAAAGCCATTGCCCCAATATGCGCCCGCATAACAAGTTCTTTGCTGGGCGTTAATATGATGGTGCTGCTGTTGTGCCCAAATACTTTGCTGAGTAAACACCGGATGATGATATACCAAGCGCTTGATAATTTTGTTGGGATCAATGTCATTCAAATAATTTAATGTCACTAGCAATGGTTGAGGTGCAGGCAAACTCTGCAAGATATTCATATTGTAAGTCACCGCTACCTTCTGCATCGCCTGCGCTGGAATATGGTAATTCCATGCTGCCCAAGCGACTTTGTTTTTTGGTAATAATCGTTGGTCTGTATGCAAAGCAATTTCATTCTCTTGATACGGAATCGCTGATAGCACCTGCTGCTCAAGTTGGCTGGGCTGGTCTAAGATTTGTAGTGCTTGATCGCTATGACAAGCGAAGAACACCCAATCAAACTTTTCTTGACCTTGAGCGGTATGTAGCGTGACATGATTTTCTTGGCGCGTTACTTTTTCTACCTTGCAGTTTAATCTAACTTGCCCAGAAAAATCTTTCATCATGGCTTCCACATAACGCGCTGAGCCGCCTTTAATCACATACCACTGAGGCCTATCGTTGACATTCAGCATGCCGTGATTTTTAAAAAAACGGATAAAAAATTGTGCAGGAAAATCTAGCAATATTTCTGGCACGGCTGACCAAATCGCCGCGCCCATAGGCACGATATAGTAGTCTATAAATTGTTGATGGTAATGATGTTGGCTTAAGTATTGTTTGAGCGTGAGATTATCGTGTGCATGGTCGAGAATTTTGGGCGCTTCACGGTTAAAGCGCAAAATCTCTTTAATCATGCGTAAGAATTTCCAATTAAATAGATTTTTCCTTTGCGCAAACAGGCTATTTAACGAGGTGCCGTTATACTCCAAGCCTGAATTGATATCAGTCACGCTAAAACTCATCGCACTTTTTTGTTCAGCCACACCAAGCTTGCTTAGCATCTCAACAAAATTTGGATAGGTTTGATGATTGAACACAATAAATCCTGTATCAACAGCATATTGTTGTCCCATCAATTCAATTTGATGTGTGTGGGTATGCCCACCGAGATGACTTTGCGCTTCAAATAAGGTGACTTGATGTTCACCATGCAAGCGCCATGCAAGGGTATTGCCAGCAATACCTGAGCCGATAATTGCGATTTTCATTGATGGAAATGCTTTGCTCTAACAGGGGCAGGTACTTTTTTTAGATCCCAAACCAGACCCAGCCATGACATTATTTTTAACATGTAATAGGTGAGATCAATTTCCCACCAATAAAATCCCTGTCTAGCCGCCCCTGGGAAGTGATGGTGATTGTTGTGCCAACCTTCACCCAAAGTAAATAAGGCAATCAGAAAATTGTTTCTACTATCATCACTAGTATTAAAACGGCGGTTTCCCCACAAGTGTGCTAAGGAGTTAACAGTGAAGGTCATGTGGTATAGCAATACAGTTGAGATAGCGAAGCCCCATACTAATAGCTGTGCGCCATTGGTGTTGAGCGAGGGGTAATGAGTCTCCAACCACGCACCAAGGCAATATAAACTCAGCATCAGACTAATAGGTGCAATCACGTCGAATCTATCGATAAATCTTAGCTCAGGATAATGGACTAAATCACGGATTCTTTCGATTTGGGTATTGAAGTTATGACTACGCAGAAACCAACCCATATGACTGCTAATAAATCCGTGATGCTTAGGCGAATGGGGGTCGTTACTGGTATCTGATTTAGCATGATGATGGCGATGATGAGAGGCCCACCATAAAGGCCCACGCTGTGCGGCAGAGGCGCCAATAAAGGCAAACAAAAACTGTATCGGTCTAAAGGTTTTAAATGTTTTATGAGAAAAATAACGATGATAAAAACCGGTAATTGCAAACATTCTAATCAAATATAAACTCATCGCCACGGCAAGCGAGAAATCGCTGTAACCAACCAGCCAAACCAAACCACAAGCCAGATGCAAAATAATAAAAGGGATGATTCTGCTCCAAGCGATATTGCTGGCGTTTTTATCACTTATCAATTCATAAGCAAGATGATTATCAAACCAAGATGCAATCGTTTTTAACAACATTTAAAAACTTCCATTAAATTACGCAAAGATGTAATGATTTTAATCATTCTGAATTTTAATCAATTGCTTAGTATCATAGCCAATATTGGCAATAATACTAAGCATATTTTGATAAGTTTCTGAGTCCATTGTCGGTTTGCGTGACATTAGCCAAACATAGTCACGTTTATCTCTGGCAATCACGGTAATTTGATAATCATTGTCTACATAAGCGATTTTATAGTCTGCTTTGAACGGCCAAATAAATTGCATGCCCCACACTGCATTTCCTGTATCCGGCTGTATATAGCCTGTAGGGGTATATTTCTTTTTCGGCCCGTCTGGCGCACCTTTGTTAAAAGTGAAGGTGGTCGCAATCTTATTGGGTGGAATAAATTGGTAGCTTTCCACTGCATTGTAGATATTTTTTTCAATCACGGTGGGAATGCAGGCAATTACATACCAATCTCCCATAAAGCGTGGGATATCTACTTGGGCCACATGTTTTACTGGGGGCACCGATGAGCAGGCAACGGCACTTAAACAAGTCATGATGAATATTCCTTTTTTAAAAAACTGTTTCAGGCTAAACATAAAATTAGCACCTTATATGGATAAGAAAATATGCCTACTATGATTTTGGAAACCATGGAAAAAATGCATTGGTCGATTGTATATAAGCTTGATAATCTGGATGTCGATGCGTGATGTCTTTCTCCATCAATCCAACCCCTGTGTAGCGCATTAATAAAATAATCATGACTGCTACACTGATTAACGGCCAATAACTTCCGCCTGCCACAGCAAGCAAGCCATAAGCAAGCCATACTAAAGATTCACCAAAATAGTTAGGGTGTCGGCAATAACGCCATACGCCTGTGCGTAGTAGTTTGCCTTGATTATTTTTGTTGTTTTTAAAGCTTGCCAACTGGCAATCAGCGGCACTTTCCCACAAAAACCCTATCAGCCAAATCAGCAAAGCTAATGCATCTAACCAGTATAGTGGTGAGCTTGATTGCATGGCTGCATGTAGCGGCAGACTAATCAAGGTGGCTAACACAAGTTGAAAGAGAAATACTAAATACAAACTTTTCCAAGCAAAACCAGGTTGATTACGTTCGCGTATCGCTACATAGCGCCGGTCTTCTGCTTTACCTAAATTTCGCCATGCTAAATAAGTCGCTAATCGTAGCGCCCATATACTGACTAATATCAGCACTAGCCAAGCTCTTGCTGTGATCACAGGGGAAAGTGCGAAATGAATAAAACACGCCGATAGAAAGAATAAACTCCAAAAAATATCGACAAGACCAACATTGCGCTGATGACAACTTAACATCCATGCCAACAACATCAAAGGAAGCGTATACAAAAAACTGTAGCCAAGCATAGATATCTGCATTGAACACCTCTACAAGTGACGATTTTTTAAATAGCGATTTGCTCGCAAAAGAATAAATACTGCAAAAGTCCAAGTAATAGCTAAATAAATAATCGTTTGCCAGCCTGGTGTCATTTGCAGTGCTGCCAGTTTTTCACCGGCTATATATGCCAATGGTCCGCCTATGGCAGCGCCGATTAAGCCTATCAATGGGTAGTCATTAATCCACTTGAGATAGCCGTTAATCGTTGTGGCAAACAATGCCCATAAGGCGGTCATCCACAAGGGAGCAAGATGATATGGCCACCAATAAGCTGGCTTAAATGACAATAAACCCAAACTAATGGCCAGGCTATCGATAGCCAAACCTAATAACACAGCTAATAAAAGTAGCTGGCTATTTTGTTTGAGGTTTTCCAAGCGGTATAGGTTGATGCCTATGATAGGTAATAAAAGCAGCAAGGCGAGCGGCATATAATCGTATGCTGCGCCTAAAATTGCGACAAACCAACCAATTTGGAAAACTACAAAATTAATCATTATCTTTTCTCAAACAAATAGTGCGTGACCAACCATTCTTGTCCATTTCGGAAGCCAAATAGTTCCTCGCAAGCCATAAAAAATATACGCCAACGTTGTCGCCACAATTGCACATTTTCTTGCCCATAGCATGCGGCAAATACTGGCGCTATTTCAGACCAATGCTGATCCATATTGTCCAGCCAAGCACGTGCAGTCTTAGCATAATGAACGCCACTCCAACGCCATTGCTGCTCAATCTTTAAATTATCTTGAAAGCGTAAAGGTGTATCGTCGCTGGGCATAAATCCACCAGAGAAGAAAAATTGGCTCATCCAATCATCATCTGAAGTGGGGATAAAAGCATAAGGAAAACTGCGATGACAAAAAATATGTTTAAAAAATTTGCCTTTTGGTTTTAGCCATTGACTTACCTTGCCATAAAGAATTTGGTAATTACGCATATGCTCAAACATTTCTACTGACACTACCCGATCAAATTTTTTCTTAATATCAAATTGATTCATGTCTGCGGTAATAATTTCTACATTATTCAATTGCAGTTGTTTAAGTCTGCCCAAAATATATTCGCGCTGTGAATGAGAGTTTGAAACTGCTGTAATGCGGGCATTAGGAAAGTTTTTTGCCATAAAGCAGGTCAGTGATCCCCAACCACAGCCTAGCTCTAAAATATCCATGCCATCGCTTAATTCGGCATGTTGACAGGTCAGGGTGAGTGCAGAGATTTCTGCTGCAGTTAAATCTTGATCAGACGCTTGCCAGTAACATGAGCTGTATTTCTTATTTGAGCCAAGCACCTTTTCAAAAAAAGCGGCAGGAACTTCGTAATGTTGCTGATTGGCAAGCTTAGGTAGCGGTGCTATTTCAGCCTCT
>JACCDO010460346.1_pt1 | contig 20165 bp, 23 predicted proteins | sample 7446101 | NCBI WGS metagenome assembly JACCDO01 (sample SAMN15323440, study PRJNA562643) | freshwater metagenome | isolation source: river surface water | place: USA:Blue River Watershed | collected 2017-08-16
TACCACTGAGCTATATACTTTAAATTACTGAGAAGGGGACTTGAACCCCTATTCTTTTAAAAGAATTAGAACCTAAACCTAACGTGTCTACCAATTTCACCATCTCAGTTGTTTATACATTTTACAGGGATTGAACCTGTAGCCTGCAACTTAGAAGGTTGCTGCTCTAGCCAATTGAGCTAAAAATGTTAAAAATACAAATTTTAAATTTGATCTTAATATTTAAACTTTTTTAGTTTTATGTCAAAAAATTAAAAAAGTTAAAACATTAAGAATATTAAAGTTTTATTTTAAAAAACAATAATTCCATTTTATATGTATGTTTATAGATAAACTACAAGTAATAATAAGTTTAAACAAAATAATTCTAGTGTGGTTAGCAAAATCTTTATAATCAACTATAAATTAAAATAAATAATATTAAATATAACTATTTATGAAAAATTTAATTGCAAATCGTTTAATTTCTTGGGGTCAATATGATCCTGTTGATTTAGGAGCTCATTATGATAAATATAAACTGTGTTTAAATCAATTGACCGCCAAAAATTTAAATATTAAAGAAAATTTTACTCGTATAACAAGTCAGGATCCTTCGTGTGATAGTTCACAAAATGCAGAAAACTTATTAAAAGTATTTAATAATGTTGAGGACAAGCAATCCTTTTTAGAATTTAGTGAAAAAGTTTATGATACAATCAATACTTTAAGTATTGATAAAAGAATTTCTGCAACAAACGTTTTAGTAAATGCACAGACTTTAGTAAATAACTCTTCCGATATTAGTGCACTGTTAAATGAAAGTTTAATAAATTGTCAAAAAGATAAATTAAAAACAGTAAATGAATTTGCAAATATACTAGAACCACACTTTGTATCAGGAGATATTCCAATTTTATACAAGCTTTTACAGTTTTGTAATATTAATGAGATTATAACATTTACTGCTGTAGAACATAAGATTATTTTATTGATAACGTTACGTGTTTATGTTCCATATATGTATTCTGTTTATGTTCAAGGAAATTTTAAATTAATTCTTAAAAATTTAATTGCTAATTTAAATTTTCGAACATTTACAGCGAAGACACGTTTATTTTTAACAAATCCGAATACTTATGCTCACGGAATACTTGGTTTATATGCAATTCAGGGATTATTTTTTAATGTAAAAGTACCTATGGATATTTCAGTTCCAGCAAAACAGTTACAAGATACAGTAGATGTTCTAAAAGAACGTTATAAAGTCGGTGGGTTGGTTGGTCAATGGATTACTACTTCACAACGTTTAGTGGGTCAAGTTAGTTACAGCATTACAGGATACATTCGTAGTTTTTATGAAGGAGTAGCATTGAGTGCTCTTGAAAAGGCTAATGATGTCGTTCAAGTTGCTAGTAAAGATATTATAGCACGAAAATAAAAATTTTATATGAATCGTTTAAAACTTAATGATATTGTTTTTCTTTCAGCTTTAATTTTAAATTTAATTAGTAATGCTTATTCAACATACACTTTCGAAAAGAAATTAAATAATATTTCTTTAGAGTTTTCTTCTAAATTGGAGAATTTAAGTAATAAATTAAGTATTGATGAGGCAAAATTTAAATTAATTTCTGAAAAAATTAATGATGGAAATGCTTCTTTGAGTCAAAAAATTGAAATGTATCAAAATAATTTATCTCATAAAATTGATGTTTCAACACTCAAAATAGCTGCCGATCAAACAGCCAGTTTAAAAAGTCCAATAATTGTTTCTGCCAGTCCAGCATCCAATTTTGATTTTACTTTGACAACTTACTTTTTCTTTGCAATTGCAATAGGTCTTTTTTCGTATATTTGTTATTCTAAAATAACATCTTTTTTTTCTTGGCCAGATGTTAATTTAAAAGGATTAAATAACTTTCAGGATTTAACACCGAAATCTATGCCTTCTTTAACAGCATCACCATCAGATAGTTTAACTGTCTCTTTTGGGGTACCAAAAATAATACCAAATACTAGTGTAAATTTACCTCCAGAGGAATTAACTTTTAGACCTGTTGTTAATAATTTATTCGATTGCCCACAAAAAGTCGATCCAGAATTAATGCAAAAGGTTGCTGAAACTGTTAATACTTTTGATTTTTCAGCAGCAACTCCTTTTTTTTAATTAATTATTATATTTTTAAAGCCTAACAAAATTATAAATTATATATGCAAATTATTAAATTAAATCCGTGTACAAATGGAACACGTCATCAAACAAATATTAAAAAAAGTTTATTATCAAAAACAAATAAATTATTCAAGCAGTCAATTTTAGGAATTAAAAGACATGTTGGCAGAAGTTCTGTTAATGGTCGTATAACTGTTCGTCATAAAGGTGCTGGTTGTAAAAAAAAATTTCGTTTAATTGATTTTTCAGATAAACCTAAAAATTCTTTAGTTCTGTCTGTTATGTATGATCCTTTTCGACATGCTTTTATTGCCTTAAATTTTGATTTAGATAAAAAAATATTTTTTAGAACAATTGCTACAAAAAATGTAGGTCCTGGTTCGTTACAGGTATGTAATAATTCAAATGTTGAATTAAAATTAGGTAATCGTACTGTTTTAAAAGATATTCCAACAGGTTCTATTCTTCATAGTTTAAGTCTGTTAAATAGATCAAAATTTGTTCGTTCAGCAGGTTCTTTTTTTCAAATAATTCAAAAAAAAGCAGAATCTTGCAAAGTTAGATTACCTTCTGGTTTTATTAAAGAAGTTTCTTCAAATTCTTTTGGTACTCTTGGAAGTGTATCTAATTCACAGCATAATTTAATTTATATAGGAAAAGCGGGGCGTAATCGATTGAAGGGAATTCGTCCTTCAGTAAGAGGAATTGCTATGAATCCTGTTGATCATCCTCATGGTGGTAGAACAAACGGTGGTTGTCCATCTGTAACACCTTGGGGGATTCCAACAAAAGGAAAACCAACAGTTAAAAATAAAAAATAATAAATGAGTCGTTCAAAGTGGAAAGGACCGTTTTTGGATATATCAATATCTAAAACTTCATTAATTAAAAAACCAAAAATTTGGTCTCGTTCATCTGTTATTCCATCATTTTTAGTTGGAGAATCAGTTTTTATTCATAATGGTAAAGAATTTAAACGAGTTAGTATAACAAGAGATAAAGTTGGATATAAATTTGGTGAGTTTTCTTTTACTCGTAGAAATGTTTCTAAAGTAAAATTAAATTCTCCCAACGTAAATAAAAAAAAAGTTTAGAATAAATTGTTTTATGGGTCAAAAATCAAATACATTAACATTAAGATCTAATTTAAAAAAAAATTTAAGTTTTTTAAACTATGATAAAGACTTAAAAACTTTTTTAGAAGGATTTAATTTTTTAAATTTTATTGAAAAATTTTTAAATAAAAAGAATATTTTAGTAACAAAGAAAGAATTTAATTTTGTGAATAATCGTTATAATTTAAATTTAGGTTTATTTTATAAAACAATAAAGTTAACTAATTATAAAAAAAGATCTTTAAAAGTTACGACTACTTCAAAAGCTTTAATAAGAAATAAAGTTGGAAAAAATTTAAGTCTTTCAGCTTTATTTTTAAAAAAATTTTTAATACTTAAAAATAATTTAATTTTGTTAAATATTCATTTGATAAATTCTCAAGTGAATGAATCGCTATTAAAAAATATTTATCAAAAAACTTCACGTTTTATGAATATTTTGTTTCTTCGTAAGTTTAGTTTATTTATTGATTTTTTGAAAATAAGCGCCTTATTTTATCAAAAGAAGATTTTGGTTAGTACTTTCTTATATATTTTAGGTCAAATTTTTAGAGTTTTACCAAAACGTAAACATAGTCGTTTTCTTTTTTTTCTAAAATTTATTTTTCAATTGTTTGTTAATGAATTTTCAGGAAAAAATTTTGAGGGTAAAATTAAAGGTATTAAATTTGTAATTAATGGTAAATTGCAAGGAAAAACTCGAGCTAGTAGTAGCTGTATTCAAATAGGAGCTGTTCCTATTCAAAGTATAAATGAAAATATCGAATTTTCAAAACTACATGTTTATACTATTTACGGAGCATTTGGTTTTAAAATTTGGGTATGTAGAAAATAAAATAAAAGATATATATGTTATTTGTTCCAAAAAAATCAAAATTTAAAAAACAACATAAAGGAAAATTACCAAATCGTATAACTGGAACTGATAGGAGTGTTTACCAATTAACAATAGGTTCTGTAGGGTTAAAAGCTTTATCTTTTGATCGTTTGAGTTCAAAACAACTTGAAGCGTTACGTCAAACTATTAGTAAATTAGTAAAAAAATCTGGAAAGGTTATTATTAGTGCTTTCCCAGATACTCCAGTTAGTAAGAAACCTATTGAAGTTCGTATGGGTAAAGGGAAAGGAAATGTAGACCATTGGGTTTTTAAAATTAAACCTGGGTTTGTATTATGTGAAATTATTACAGATAATAGAGATACAGCAATTTTAGCTCTTGAAACTGTTCAAAAAAAATTAAGTATAAAAACAAAAATTATTTTTAATTAATATCAATTATGCTAATAAAAAAAATATTTAATAAAAAAGAGTTAACATTGACAGAAGTTGTTAATAAGAAATGTATAACAAAAGAAGTTTATGGAAAATATTTAGTTCGTTCTTCTTTAATGGATTTAAAAAATCTTAATATATTAGATAACAATAGTTTGTTTTTGAATATATCAAATATAACATTAAATAAAAATAAATTAAATGAGGGATTTTCGTTTAACGCTAAAAATTTTTTATACAAAAATAGAAAAAATAGTGCTTTGCGTTTTAATTCATTTTTTTCAGGTTTAACTGCACAAGAGAATATTATAAAGTCATTATACGAATCTTTAAAAAGTTTAAAAGTAACAGATAAAATATTAAATTCTATTATTATTTTAAAACCTGTAAAAGGAGGGTTTGCTTGCTATTCTTCTGGAATTGTTGGTTTTTTACCTCGTAGTCACGGTATTTTTTTTATGATACGTGCGCTTTTATTTTTGATTAAAGATATATCTTTTGATCGTAAACTTTTGAATATAAACTTTTTATCGAATTATTTTAATTTTAGTAAAAAGTTTTTTGTTATGCGTTTGCCTTTCGAATTAGGTAAAATTACTATATATTCTAGATTCAAAAAAAATAACTTTTCTTCTACATCTAGGAGAAAAAAAAAAGAATTTTTAAACGATTATAATTTTGTGTTTTTATCACAAAAAATAGAAAAAAAATATAATAAAAATAAAACTTTAATAAATGCAAAAGTTAAAAAAATCACTGGAAAATAATATTTTAAAATTAAATTTTAATCAATCTCAATCTTTTTTTAATGTAGAAAATACTTCACATAACAAAAAGATTTCTGAAAAATATATTGCAAAAACTTTAACAACATGTTTTTCAAAACATATTTCTTTCTTTAATTTATTAAATATTTCTAAATTAAAATATCCTTTAACAATAAATATATTTAAAGATGAAGAATCTTTAATAGAATATTTAAACTCTGTTGAAAAAGAATTTCGCACAAATGATATTGTGTTAACGAAAGTAAACAACAATATTCTAAAAAACAGTTGTTATTCTATTGTAAAGAATAATAAACCGTTTTCTACATTTCTCCAATTGAAAAATAAAACTTTTCCTTTGATTAAGGTTTTAAAAGTTTTAAAACTTCATTCTAAAAAGGGAATTTAGATTTATAAAAATAAAGAACTATCTTTTAATTTTTAGATTTTAATTTATATTACACGAATAAAATTAAGAATGCAATCATTAATGCGAACAGAGCAATAGCTTCTGTTAAAGCAAATCCTAAAATAGCTGATCTAAATAAATCATCTTTTAGGTTTGGATTTCTTGAAATTCCAACAATTAATGATGCAAAAATTAATCCAATTCCGATACCAGCACCTGCTAATCCGAAAGTTGAAAGCCCAGCTCCAATTTTTTGTGCAGCTTGTAATAGCATAAAAAAGATAGAGAGAGCTATTTTTTTTATTTTATATTTATAATTGGGCGAAGTAGGATTTGAACCTACAGCTTTACCGTTATGAGCGGTATGTTTTACCATTAAACTATACGCCCGTAATAGGTTTTATTATTTACATTTTAATACGTTTTATGTTTAATATTAGTTTTTTTCAAATAATAATCTTTTTAATTTTAATTTTTTTATTATTTGGAGACTTTAAATCTTTGTCTTCAAATATTGGTGAACTAAAAAAGTTTTTATCTAAATTTTCAAAAAAAAATGAATAAATCAGGAAGAGAGGGAGTTGAACCCTCAACGTTGATTTTGGAGACCAAAGTTTTACCATTAAACTACCTTCCTAAATAATGTTTTTAATATTTACTTTAATTGTTTTAGGTTTATTTATAATAATAAATTTAATTTTTTCTGATGAAATTTTACTAGAGACATAAATAACAGATTTGTATGCTTTTAGCTCAAATTGCTCTCGTGCGGATTTATTTACATGAGGCGATTTCAACAGTGTTATTCGTTTTCGTCTAGTTGGTAAGTCAAAAATTTTATAGTTTATTGAAATTTTTTCTAAAATTTTAATTAAAAAAGTTTTATATAAATGTAAAGATTCTTTGTTTAGTGATTTAAGATTTATTTGAACCATGTGTATTTAAATTTTTATGTTTTATATTAATGAGCTAGCTTTCCGTTGTTTTTATATTGTAACTTCTTTTTTTGTAACTTTAATTATTGGATATTTTAATAAAAGTGTACTAGTTTTCTCATTTACACAAAGTGTACTAACTTTGGATTCTGAAAATATATTAAAAGTTGATCATTTTATTTATACTCATCCTTTGGAACTTCTAACTGTACAAATATCTTTAATATTTTATTTTTCTATAATTCTTTTTGTACCATATTTTTTATGGCAATTAATTGACTTTTTAAAATCAGGTTTAATTGAAATAGAATATAGTAAAATCTGTAAAATAATAAGTATGTTTATTATAATTTTATATAGTTCCAATTTAGTATGTTTTATTTATCTATTTCCAAATATTTGGTTTTTTTTTGAAACGTTTAATAACACATTAAATGTACAAGTTTCTAATTTTTTTTTAGAATTACGAATCTATGAATACTTTTGTTTTATTAAAGATTTTATTTATTTAGTAAATTTGTCTTTTTCTTTTTTAATTGTACTTCTTTTTTTATTTTTATACTACGGATTTAAAAGTTTAATACATTGGAAGAAACTTTTTATACTTTTAAATATGATGTTTGCAACATTGTTAAGTCCTCCAGATGTCTATAGTCAAATAATCATTTTTTGGTTTTTAACTTTTATTTTGGAAGTTTTAATTTTATTCTTTATAGTTATGTATAAATTATATAAGTATATTTTTTTTAATATGGTAACATATTGAAAGAAATTAAGATACAAAAAGTTAACATAAAATATGTAATTGAAATAGGTAGGAAAACTTTCCATCCAAGATTCATTAGTTGATCATATCGATATCGTGGTAAAGCGGCGCGCATCCATATAAACAAGATTACAAAAAAACATACTTTAATACCAAACCAAATTGAACCTGGAATAAAGCTTAAAATTTCTAACGGCGGTAACCAACCTCCGAAGAATAAAATAGAATTCAATGAACTCATTAAAAGCATATTTGCATATTCTCCTAGAGAGAATAAAGCAAATCCCATAGCTGAATATTCAACATTATAACCAGATACAAGTTCAGCTTCAGCTTCTGGTAAGTCAAAAGGATGTCTGTTTGTTTCAGCTAATGCTGATGTAAAAAACATTAAAAATAATGGAAAAAATGGTATTACAAACCATACGTTTTTTTGTGATTCAATAATTGTTTGTAAATTAAAAGATCCACAGCAAACAACGATTGTAACAACAATAAATCCAATTGAAACTTCATAAGAAACCATTTGCGCTGCAGAACGCAATGCTCCTAAAAAAGCATACTTTGAATTACTTGACCATCCAGACATAATAATTCCATAAACTCCTAAAGATGAAATTGCAAATAAGTACAATACACCAACATTTAATTCTGCCAGTACTGAGTATTTATCATAAGAAATTACAGCCCACCCCATCAAACTAATTGTAAAAGTAATTAATGGTGAAATAACAAATATAAATTTATTTGCATTACTTGGTATAACAGTTTCTTTAGCAAACAGTTTTAATCCATCAGATAAAGGTTGTAATAAACCGTATACTCCGATAACGTTTGGACCTCTTCTTCTTTGAATTGCTCCTAATATCTTTCGTTCTGCTAATGTAAAATAAGCAACTGCAATTAAAAGAGGAACTATAATTAATAAAATTTTGATAAGTGAAATAATAACGAAAAAAATCATAGATATTTAAAGTATTTTTTTCGGAAAGAATGGGATTCGAACCCATGATGTAGATACTACATATTAGTTTAGCAAACCAACGCTTTAAGCCACTCAGCCATCTCTCCAGAGATACGGTGAAAATTATTTAAATACTCTTAATCCTCTTTGCTTTTTACGACGTTTTTTAGCTGGTCGACATCCATTAAAACATTTTTTATTGTCAACATTTATTATTAATGAACTTTTTTTGAAATATTTGGACAGCTGTTTAAGAACTGCTTTTCTAATACGAATTGGACCAATTAAATTTAAAATAAATTTTTTTGAATTAAGTTCTGACTTTATTTCTTCTAGAAAAGACGTAATAATTATCTTAGTACTATAACGCAGTGTCTTTTTTGATGTCTTAACTTTATATTTTCCAGAAGATGCAACCTTTAATGTTGTATTTTTAGAAAGGTCTTTTAAAGTACAAAAGACATTATTTGGTGTAATTCTTATACTAATCTTTTTTGGAAAATTTGTAATTCCTTTTGAATTAGTAATTTGTTGAAATGTTGAACTTAGAATGTAAGATTTATTTTTAAAGATTCTTCTAGATCTTAAACGAAATTTATTTAATTGAATTTTCTTTTTTGATTTATTTTTAAAGAGTTTTGAATCTTTTTTAATATTTAAATTTTTTTTTTGTTTTAGCATTTGTATGTGTTCGTTGTCCTCTTGACGGATACTTTAATTTATGTCGAATTCCTTTATAAGTTTTATTTTTTGATAAAAAAGTAATTATATTTGTAATTTTATCTTTTAACTTTTTACCAACCGTTGTTGATTGAACTTTCTTATTTACATCGTTCAATTGTTTTCTTTTTATAATAGGAGAATTTATTCGAGTGTTTAATCCTAAATTTCGAAATATGTTTGTACCTGTTTGAATGCCAACTCCATAATTATTATTTATGAAAGTTTTGAGAAATGAAATTTTTTTGTTTTCTGTCATTTTTGTTTATATTACTTTAATATTTAAGTGTTTTTAATTTTGAGACATATTTCATTGTTTTGTTTAATCTATAGACATATAAAGTCCTCTTCGTCTAATGGTTAGGACATTTCCTTTTCACGGCAAAAACGTGGGTTCGAATCCCATAGAGGATATTTTTAAAAGTACATGATTAGTTATGGATGCGATTATTTTAAAATCATTTATACCAGAAATTTTTTTTTCTTTATGTATTTTAGTACAATTAATATTTAATGCACGTCTTATAAATAATTTAACATATAATTTTCCAATCGTAGATAGAGAAGCTTTTGTTCAGACTTTTTTTATTTTGGGGTGTTTGTTTATTTTATTTTCAAATGTTAAAATTGAAGGTTTTTTTTCAAATTTTTTATTTTTAAATGATGCAGGAGGTAATTTACTAAAATGTTTTTTAATTTTAATTTGTTTATTTGTTTTGAGTACTATATCTCGTGGAATGATAGTTCAAAATTTAAATTTTTTTGAATTTTTTACTATTTTTTTATTATCAATTTTAGCCTTGTTACTTTTGGTTAGTTCATATGATTTTATCTCCGCGTATTTAGTTATCGAAATGCAAGCTTTATGTTTTTATGTTTTAGCGAGTTTCAGAAGAAATTCCGCTTTTTCAACAGAAGCAGGCTTAAAATATTTTATTTCAGGATCTTTTATTTCGGGATTATTTCTTTTTGGATGTTCTCTTCTATATGGAGCGTTAGGAACTTTAAATTTTAATAGTTTAAGTATGTTGTTATCTTTTCCACTTGACGGAGAATTTAATAGTATTAAATATATTGTTTTAGTTGGTGTATTATTTATTTTAGTAACTTTATTTTTTAAAATTGCTGCAGTACCTTTTCATTTTTGGTCACCTGATGTATATGAAGGTTCTCCTTTAAGTTCAACTGTTATTTTTTCTATTATTCCGAAAATAATCATCTTTAATTTCTTAATTAAATGTATTAATGCTTTTTCATTAGTAATTTTTGAATTTCAAGATTTATTTATTTTGGTTGGTATTCTTTCAGTGTTTATTGGAACATTTTTTGCAATAAGACAAAAACGTTTAAAACGATTAATTATTTATAGTTCTATTGCTCAAGTAGGATTTTTAGTTGCAGCATTGGCAACAAACAGTATTGAAGGTTTTGTTTCTATTTATTTTTTCTTATTTATTTATATAATTACTTCAATATTAATTTGGGGATATATTACACAATTTTATAGCTCTCAAAAAGAAATTAATTTATTTGAAAACAAAGCTTTTACATCGATTTTTTTATCACATTTGTCAAATTATTTTAAGTTAGATAAAATTTCTGCATTTTCGTTTGTTCTTATTTTTTTTTCCGTTGCAGGAGTTCCTCCTTTAAGTGGATTTTTATCAAAAATTTTTGTTTTATTTGGTTTAGTAAATTCAGATTTTGTTGTTAGTTCATGTATTATTATTATAATTAGTGCTATCTCTGCTTTTTATTATTTACGAATCATTAAAATTATTTTTTTTGAAACAAAAGATTTAAGGATGAATAACCGCTACATTCAAACTCTTTTTCCTAGTGTTTGGTACGATATTAATTGTAGTGTTATGGCAGTTGGTTTGTTCTTATTAATTTTATTTTTCTTTAATCCAGAAATTCCATATTTAGCTTCACAATATATTTTATTATGTAGCTTTGGTTTTTAACATCTTTAAAAATAATAAAAATTAAAAATTTATGAGTATAAAAATTAAACATTTCGAAGAAATAAAAAATATTCTTCCTGTTTTAGCTTATCAAAAATTCAACGATGAAATTATTCTTGTTGTTTCAGTAGATAAGCTTCTTTTTTCATTAAATGTTCTAAAAAATCATATTGGTTATAACTATCAATTACTAACTTGTATTTCAGGAGTAGATTTTTTAGGTAAAAATTATAGATTTAGTGTTGTTTATGATTTATTAAGTTTGACTTATAGTTCACGTTTAAGAGTAAAAATTTTTGTAAATGAAATTACTTCAGTTCCTTCATGTGTTGATGTTTTTGTAAATGCAAATTGGTGGGAACGTGAAGTTTGGGATCTATATGGTATCTATTTTGATAATCATCCAGATTTACGACGAATTTTAACTGATTACGGATTTGAAGGTCACCCAATGAGAAAGGATTTTCCTTTATCTGGTTATGTAGAACTAAGGTATAGTGATAGTAAAAAAAGAATCGTTGTTGAACCAATTGAGTTAGCTCAAGAGTTTCGCTCATTTGTATTTGAAACACCTTGGTAAGAAATATTTAAAGTTTAAGTTATGGTTTTAAAAAAAAAAGAATTAATTAGAGAATTAAAGAATTTTACTATTAATTTTGGACCACAGCACCCTGCTGCTCACGGAGTTTTACGATTAATTTTAGAATTAGATGGTGAAATTGTAGAAAGAGCTGACCCGCATATTGGACTACTTCATAGAGGAACTGAAAAATTGATAGAGTATAAAACATATATTCAAGCTTTACCTTATTTTGATCGTTTGGATTATGTATCTATGATGGCACAAGAACATACTTATTCTTTGGCTGTAGAAAAAATTGCTGCTATAAAAGTTCCAAGAAGAGCTCAAGTTATAAGAGTATTATTTTTAGAGATTACACGTATATTGAATCATTTACTTGCGGTAGGTTGTCATGCTTTAGACGTGGGAGCTATGACTCCTTTTATGTGGGCGTTTGAAGAACGTGAAAAATTAATGGAATTTTACGAACGAGTATCGGGGGCTAGAATGCATGCCGCATATATTAGACCTGGAGGAGTTAGTATGGATTTACCATTAGGTTTTTTAGATGATGTTTATCAATTTGCAAATCAATTTAATACCCGTTTAGATGAAATTGAAGAAATGTTAACAGGAAATAGAATTTGGAAAGAACGTCTTGTTGATATTGGTATTGTAAGTGCAAAAAAAGCAGTAGATTGGGGATTTAGTGGAGTAATGTTGAGAGCATCTGGTTTACCGTGGGATTTACGTAAAACTCAAAGTTATGAGATTTATTCAGAGTTAGATTTTGTTATTCCTGTAGGTAATCGTGGAGATTGTTATGATCGATATTTGATAAGAATTGAAGAAATGCGACAATCTTTAAATATTATTCAACAAACTTTACAATTAATGACAGAAGGACCAATTAAAAACGCTAATTATAAATTAACACCGCCTTCTCGAACTGAAATGAAAACATCAATGGAAGCAGTTATTCATCATTTTAAGATGCATACAGAAGGAGTAGTTTTACCTTATGGTGAAACTTATACAGCAACAGAAGCACCAAAGGGAGAGTTTGGAGTTTATCTTATTTCAAATAATACTGATAAGCCTTATAGATGTAAGATTAAAGCTCCAGGATTTGGTCATTTACAAGCGTTGAATGAAATGTCAAAGGGACATATGATTGCTGATGTTGTAACAATTATTGGAACTCAAGATATTGTTTTTGGAGAAGTTGATCGTTAAATCAATTTTGTTTTAATTTAAACTATAGTTAAAAATTTTATTTATATATGATATTAACATCCATTTTTTTAATTCTTTTTTTTAGTATATTAACACTATTCTTTATATCTAATTCTAATGTAAATTTGTTACGTTTAGTTGGATTAGTTAGCTCTGGTTTAGTATTAATATTATCGTGCATTCTATTAGTTCAATTTAATTGTGATGCTTATTATTTTCAATATATTACTGTTTATAAGGTTGAAAACAATATATTAAATTTTACATTTTCTTTTGGTCTTGATGGAATTTCAATATTCTTCTTTGTTTTAAGTAGTTTTTTAATATTTTTATGTATCCTTTTTGTATGGGAAGCTGACTTATTAAAAGAATATATAATTGCACTTTTATTAATTGATTTATTTCTTTTATTTGTATTTTCTGCTTTAGATTTATTATTATTTTATATATTTTTCGAAGCTATTTTAATTCCAATGTATTTAATGATAGGAGTATGGGGGTCAAGAGAAAGAAAAATTCGTGCTGTGTATTTATTTTTCTTTTATACATTGTTTGGGTCTTTATTAATGTTAGTTGGTCTATTGTATATATACAGCGTGGTTGGTACTTTAAATTTAGAATATTTATTGACATATAATTTTACTTTTGAAGAGCAATGTTGGTTGTGGTTAGCTTTCTTTTTATCTTTTGCATCTAAAGTTCCTATGTTTCCATTTCATGTATGGTTACCCGAAGCACACGTTGAGGCGCCTACAGTTGGATCTGTCTTATTAGCAGGTATTTTGCTTAAATTAGGTGTTTATGGATTTCTAAGGTTTAGTTTAACTTTATTTCCGTTAGCTTCGCTTTTCTTTTCTCCTATGGTTTATTTATTATCTGTATTAGGAGTTATTTATGCTTCTCTGTGTGCAATTAGACAAACAGATTTAAAACGAATAATTGCTTACTCATCTGTTGCTCATATGAATTTAGTTACATTAGGAATATTTAGTTTTAATACTATTGGATTAGAGGGGTCGATACTACAAAGTATTAGTCATGGGTTTGTTTCAGGTGCTATGTTCTTATTAGTAGGGGTTTTATATGACCGTTATCATTCTCGATTTCTATATTATTATGGGGGGTTAGTACATATGATGCCTGTTTATGCTGTATTACTATTAATTTTTACTATGGCAAATATTGCATTACCAGGTACAAGTAGTTTCGTAGGAGAATTTCTATTACTTACAGGTATTTATAAAACAAATATTGTTGCAGCAATTGTTGGAGCTCTTGGAGTTATTTTATGCGGGGCATATTCTTTGTGGTTATACAATAGAATTATATTTGGAAACTTAAAAATTTCATATACAATTAAATTTAAGGATATTAATTTTAGAGAGTTTATGATTTTATTACCTTTATTAATTTTTGTAATTTTTATGGGAATATATCCATCATTCTTTTCAAATTTTATACATTTATCTGTAAGTAATTTATCAATAAATACTTTTTACTAAATTTATGTCATCTTTTTTACTTGCAAGTCCAACTAATTATAAATTTAATAATTATTTATCAAGTTGTGATTTAATTAATAAATATAATCTTGGCAGTGTATATGAAAATCCAAAATTATCAAAAATAGTTTTAGAATTATCTTCTCAAGATATATTAAATGCTTGTGAATCTGGCAACAAAAAAGAATTTGATTCTGATTTACAAATAAAAACTTTTTTATTATTATATATTTTACAATCAAATTATCCTTATATAAACTTTAATAAAATCCAACAAAAAAAAGATGGACCTGCATTTTCAATAAAAGCTGTTATTTCTTCTGAGGAACAAATACAATCTTTTTTGAATACCATTTTTGTTGAGAATTGGAATATGTTAGTTATTGAAGACTATACATTACTAAGGTCTTCGATAGCTAAATATACAAAACATATTCAAAATAATAGAAAATTTGTTTTAAATACTAAAATGGCAGGATCTGTTTTTTTTGAAATTGATAATTTTTTAAATAAGAATTTATTTGGTTTAAGCTCAAAGAATTTAAATATGAAGATTTCTTTTTTATTTACTCATAATTTTAGGAAGAATAAAAAAATCTCTTTAGATTTAATTAAAAATTTTCCACTTTTTTGGACAAGTAATAAATAAATATTCTAAAATTAATCTAATAATCGGGATAAGTGGCTGAGTGGTTTAAAGCGTTAGTCTTGAAAACTGATGTATTTTATAAATACCGTGAGTTCGAATCTCACCTTATCCTTTAACTAATAGAATAATTAACTTGTATGCTAATTTTAATTGTGTTATTACCGTTGTTAGGTTTCCTGAGTGGTGCGCTTTTTGGTCGCTATTTGGGTAGAACTGTATGTTATATAACAACAGGAAGTGTGTTGCTTTCTTTATTATTTTCTTTTTCTTTATTATATGACGTTTTAAATAGTGGTGTGTCGTACAAAGTAAATGCAATAAATTGGATTGTTGTTGATACTTTAAATATTGATTGGAGTTTTTGTTTTGATAGTTTAACTTCAGTAATGTTAATTGTAGTTACTTTTATTTCAACTCTTGTTCATTTATATTCTACTGAATACATGGAATACGATCCACATTTACCTCGATTTATGTCGTATTTATCTTTATTTACTTTTTTTATGTTGATTTTGATTACAGCTAACAATTTCTTACAAATGTTTGTTGGCTGGGAGGGTGTTGGATTATCATCATATCTATTGATTAATTTTTGGTTTACTCGAATTCAAGCTAACAAAGCTGCGATTAAAGCAATGCTAGTAAATCGAATAGGTGATTTTGCAATGTTGTTAGCTATTTTTGCGATATACTTTGTTTTTAATAGTTTAGACTATGATGTGGTTTTTAGTTTAGTACCTCTTTTAGTGGATAATAAAATTATATTAGGAACCGTTCAGATACCTGTAATTGATATTATTTGTATTTTATTGTTTATTGGAGCTATGGGTAAATCAGCTCAATTAGGTTTACATACCTGGTTACCTGACGCTATGGAAGGTCCTACACCCGTGTCTGCTTTAATTCACGCAGCTACTATGGTTACAGCAGGAGTTTTTTTAATAGTAAGATGTTCTTTTTTATTTGAATATTCTCCAATAGCTTTAAGTCTTGTTACTTTTATTGGATCTGCAACAGCATTTTTTGCAGCAACTACTGGTTTATTTCAAAACGATATGAAAAGAGTTATTGCATATTCGACTTGTAGTCAGCTGGGTTATATGATCTTTTCATGTGGATTATCCGGTTATGAAGTTGGAGTTTTTCATTTATCAAATCATGCTTTTTTTAAAGCTTTGTTATTCTTAGGAGCTGGATCTGTTATACATGCAGTTGCTGATGAACAAGATATGCGTAAAATGGGAGGTTTGAAAAATTTGCTTCCTTTTTCATACAGTATTATGTTAATTGGTTCGTTAGCGTTAATGGGGTTTCCTTTTTTAACAGGATTTTATTCTAAAGATACAATATTAGAAGTAGCTTATGCTAAATATACTATTTGGGGGCATTTTTCTTATTACTTAGGAACTTTTGCAGCTTTCTTTACTGCTTTTTATTCCATTCGTTTACTTTTTTTAGTGTTTTTATCTGAACCTAATGGTAATCGTGTTATTACATTGAATGCACATGAAGCTTCTTGGCGAATGGGATTTCCTTTGTTTATTTTGTCTATTTTAAGTATTACAGTAGGGTTTTTGACACGTGATTTTTTTATTGGATTTGGAACAAACTTCTGGGGTTCTTCGATTTTTATTTTACCAGAAAATTACATTATGTCTGATATTGAGTTTATAGACTTATTTTTCAAATTACTACCATTAATCATGAGTATTTCTGGAGCAACTATTGCGTATTTTATTTATGCTTTTGGTTTAACTTTTTTTTATAATATAAAAAAAACAAAAAATTTTAAAGTTATATATAATTTTTTAAATAGAAAGTGGTACTTTGATAGAATTTATAATGAATTTATAGGTCAAAAAACTTTAGATATTAGTTACAGCTATGCTTATAAAGATGTTGATAGAGGATTAATTGAAAAATTAGGTCCTTCTGGAATTGTAAATACAATTGCTTATGTCTTTAATTCTGTTAAAGATTTACAAAGTGGGTTTATGTTCCATTATTTATTTATGTTTTTGATAAGCTTAGTATTATTAATTTTAGTATCAATATTTTTTTCAAGCATTTCACTGTCATTAGTAGTAATATTCTTTCTATGTGGATATATTATTTTTGAAGAGAAATAAATATTTAAAGGTGAATATAGCTTAATGGTAGAGTGTCAGATTGTGGCTTTGAAGGTTATGGGTTCGACTCCCATTATTCACCCGAATAAATAAATAGCTCACTTGGCGGAATTGGTAGACGCGACAGACTTAAAATTTGTTTTTCATTGAAAGTGTTGGTTCGAGTCCAATAGTGAGTATTAAATTAAACCGTTATCATAAATTTTATGTTTGCTTTTGATTTTATTATTAAAAACTTCCCTGTAACATTTTGTGATGCAGCAGAGCCTTGGCAATTTGGAGTTCAAGATCCTGCAACACCTATTATTGAAGGGATGCTTCATTTTCATAATTATTTAATGATTTTTTTAGTTGCTGTTGTTCTATTTGTTTTTTGGATGTTAGGTCAAGTTATAACCTATTTTAATGCAGAAACTAATCCTGTTTCTCAGAAATTTACACATTCTAGTATTTTAGAAATTGTATGGACAATTATTCCAGCTTGTATTCTTTTATTAGTTGCAATTCCTTCTTTTGCTTTATTATATTCATTAGAAGAACTAATTGATCCTGTTGCTACAATTAAAATTATTGGACATCAGTGGTACTGGAGTTATGAGTATTCTGATTATGCAACATTAGAAGGAGGAGAAAGCTTAAATTTTGATTCTTATATGGTTGCAACAAATGATTTAACTCATGGAGCTTTTAGATTATTAGAAGTAGATAATCGTGTAGCATTACCGATTAATACTCATATTCGTTTACTTATTACATCTGCGGATGTTCTTCATTGCTGGGCTGTTCCTTCTTTTGGTATTAAAGTAGATGCTATTCCTGGAAGATTATCACAAGCAGCTTTATTTATTAAACGCGAAGGTGTTTATTATGGTCAGTGTAGTGAAATTTGTGGGGTAAATCACGCATTTATGCCTATCGTGGTAAAAGGACTTTCTGCTGATAATTTTGTTACATGGATTGCAGCAAAATTAGATGATTTGGTTATTGAATAAAAATTTATATATTAATTATGTCTCGTATTAGATGGAATAAAGATCATATATTGGCGTTTGTTGATTCTCATATTATTGATTATCCTACTCCAATAAATTTAAACTATATGTGGAGCTTTGGTTCTGCTGCAGGTTTATGTCTGGTTATTCAAATTATAACTGGTATTTTTTTAGCTATGCATTACACACCACATGTTGATTTAGCCTTCTCAAGTGTTGAACATATCATGCGAGATGTTAACAATGGTTGGTTAATTCGCTATTTACATGCTAATGGTGCATCAATGTTTTTTATTGTTGTATATTGTCATATTTTTAGAGGATTGTATTTTGGATCGTATATGTATCCAAGAGGTAGACTTTGGGCTAGTGGAGTTATTATCTTTTTATTGATGATGGCTACTGCTTTTATGGGATATGTACTACCATGGGGACAAATGAGTTTTTGGGGAGCAACTGTAATTACTAATCTATTTTCTGCAATACCATTTGTTGGATCATCTATTGTAGAATGGTTATGGGGTGGATTCTCTGTAGATAATGCTACTTTAAATCGTTTTTTTAGTTTACATTATCTAATGCCTTTTGCTATTGCTGGATTAACTATAGTTCATTTAAGCTTGTTGCATAAAGACGGTTCAAATAATCCTTTAGGTATTAATACAAACGTAGATACAATTCCTTTTTATCCGTATTTTTATGTAAAAGATTTGTTAGCGTTTCTATTGTTAGTAGCTTTTTTTTCTTTTTTCGTATTTTATTATCCAAATGTTTTAGGACATTCTGATAATTATATTCCAGCAAATCCATTAGTAACTCCAGCACATATTGTACCAGAATGGTATTTTTTACCTTTTTATGCAATTTTACGTTCAATTCCAGATAAGTTAGGTGGAGTTGTAGCAATGGTTGGAGCTATTTTAGTATTATTATTATTACCTATTATAAACACATCTGAAATTAGAAGTAGTAAATTTCGTCCGATTTTTGGAGTCGCTTACTGGTTTTTAGTTGCAGATTTTATTTTATTAGGATGGATTGGTCAAAAACCTGTTGAAAGCCCTTATATAGAAGTTGGTATGTTTGCGACAACTTTTTATTTTGTCTTTTTATTGGTTTTAGTACCTGCAATTGGTCTGTTAGAAAAATATTTGATTAAAAAAGTATAATATTCTTTAAAAAATATTTATAAAAATGTGCGGTTGTTTTAAGATTAAAATGTTTTACATCTAAAAGAATAAATTTTATAATTAAATTATTCTTTTTTAAAAATTCCAATTAAATACAAATTATCGTTTAACAATATTATGATAAAAATTAAAATAAACAATTTTGAATTTTTAGTAAAATCAGATATTTCTGTTTTAGAAGCATGTAAATTTGTTGGTATTGATATTCCACGTTTTTGTTATCACGAGATGCTATCTGTATCAGGAAATTGTAGAATGTGCTTAGTAGAGGTAGAAAAATCTCCTAAACCAGTTGCTTCGTGTGCATTACCTGTAACTAATAATATGCAAATTTATGTTGATTCTCCGTTGGTTAAAAAGGCAAGAGAGAACGTTTTAGAAACATTACTATTAAATCATCCATTAGATTGTCCAATTTGTGATCAAGGAGGTGAATGTGATCTTCAAGATCAAACAAAAGTCTTTGGAGGAGATTTCTCGCGATTTTTTTTTAATAAAAGAGGTGTAGAAGACAAAGAATGTGGACCTCTAATAAAAACAATAATGACTCGTTGTATTCACTGCACTCGTTGTGTTCGATTTGGAAGTGAAATTGCTGGAATTGATTTTTTAGGAACTTTAAATAGAGGAGGATCTACTGAAATTGGAGGTTATATTTCTGGTATATTTAATTCAGAAATTTCTGGGAACGTTATCGATTTATGCCCTGTTGGAGCTTTGACATCTAAACCTTATGCATTTAAAGTTCGTCCTTGGGAAATCCGATCAAATGAAAGTGTAGATTTAACAGATAGTACTGGAAGTAATATCTATGTAAATTTTAAAGAATCTGAAA
>JACCDO011320577.1_pt1 | contig 20147 bp, 18 predicted proteins | sample 7446101 | NCBI WGS metagenome assembly JACCDO01 (sample SAMN15323440, study PRJNA562643) | freshwater metagenome | isolation source: river surface water | place: USA:Blue River Watershed | collected 2017-08-16
AGAACTGGGTATCAACATCGATCACGTTGCCACATTGCGTAATGCGCGCGGCACGATTTATCCTGACCCTATAAAAGCGGCAAAATTAGCGGAGGAAGCGGGTGCAGATTTGATTACATTGCACTTACGTGAGGATCGTCGTCACATTAAAGATGCTGACTTGTTGGCACTACGCCCACTCATTCAGACGCGTATGAATTTGGAATGTGCAGTGACACCTGAAATGCTTAACATTGCTTGTATGGTTAAGCCGCATGATGTGTGCCTCGTTCCCGAGAAACGTGAAGAGGTGACGACGGAAGGGGGGTTGGATGTCCTGGGCCATTTCGACGCGTTACAGGCAGCTGCCAAACAGTTACAAGATGCTGACATCAGAGTTTCCCTATTTATTGATCCAGAGGAAAAACAAATACAGGCAGCAAAAGAGGTTGGTGCTACTGTTATAGAGCTGCATACTGGTCGCTATGCAGATTTGTCTGGTGCGGAGCAGGCAAATGAATTAGAGCGTATTCGTAAAGCTGCAAAATTTGGTAAAAGTATTGGCCTGCGAGTGAATGCTGGCCATGGTTTGCATGAGGGCAATGTAATGCCGATTGCCGCAATTGAAGAGTTATCCGAGCTCAATATTGGCCATGCCATTGTGGCAGAAGCGCTCTTCAAGGGGTGGCAAAATGCCATCGAAGATATGAAAGCATTAATGGTGCGAGGTCGACATAAAGACCATATTCACCCCCTCAAGTAAAGAGCAACCATGATTATTGGTATTGGTACCGACATATTGCAGATTGAGCGCTTACAAGCAGCTTATGATCGCACTCATGGACGTTTAGCAGAAAAAATATTAGGCCCTGATGAGATGCACATTTTTCAACAGCGTCTTGCCAGAAATCACAAACGTGGGATTGCTTTTTTAGCCACCCGCTTTGCCGCCAAAGAGGCGTTTTCAAAAGCTATAGGACTTGGTATGCGCATGCCAATGACTTGGCGCTCACTCCAAACGCTGAATGAAGTCAGTGGAAAGCCTGTAACCTCCTATCTTGGAGCATTGGCCCAATTTATGCAGGATAAAAATTGGGAAGCGCATGTGACCGTGAGTGATGAGCAGGACATGGCGATTGCGCATGTGATTGTCACCCAGAAATTAATTTAAAAAATAACCATCTCTGCAGAGGAATAAATGGCAAAAGCGAGTATGAACCCAGGTCCTATTACCCTGGATGTGGTCGGTCAGGCATTAAATGCCGAAGATCGACGCCGTATCTTGCACCCCTTAACTGGTGGTGTCATTTTATTTGCTAGAAATTTTGCTAATCGTCAGCAATTAACTAAACTCACCGCTCAAATCAAGAAGTTGCGTCCTGATGTATTAATTTCCATTGACCATGAGGGCGGTCGTGTGCAACGCTGTAAGACGGATGGCTTCACACATCTGCCTGCGATGCGAAAGCTTGGTGAATTATGGAGCGCTAAACATCAATCTAGTCATCCTGCAGAATCTGCTGCGCTAGCGATGGCGGCTGCTACAGCATGTGGTTACATTCTAGCTGCAGAACTCCGTGCGTGTGGTGTTGACTTTAGCTTTACACCTGTCCTGGATCTTGACTTCGGTCGCAGCGGTGTCATCGGCGATCGCTCTTTTAGTCGTGATCCGCAAATTGTATTTGCCCTGGCAAAAAGTTTGAACGAGGGTTTGCGTCTTGGTGGCATGGCTAATTGTGGCAAGCATTTCCCGGGTCATGGATGGGCGGAGGCAGATTCGCATGTTGCAATACCAGTTGATGAGCGCTCTTTAGCGGAAATTCTGAATGATGATGCTAAACCTTACGAGTGGTTAGATTTGAGTTTGGCGGCAGTGATGCCTGCGCATGTTATCTATCCGCAAGTTGATAAAAATCCTGCAGGATTTTCAAAGGTGTGGTTGCATTCCATCCTGCGACAAGAGTTGGGATTTGAGGGTGTGATTTTTAGCGATGATCTTTCTATGGAGGGTGCTAGTGTTGCAGGATCTGTTGTAAAGGGTGCTGAAATGGCTCTCGAGGCTGGGTGTGACGCAGTATTAATCTGCAACCGGCCTGATCTCGCGGATCAATTGCTTAGCAACTTGAAGGTGTCTAAGCAAAAGCAAACGGAATCGGCAACCCGTTTAAATCGCTTAATGCCAGCAGCCTCAGCAGTAGGTTGGGAGTCTTTGCAAAAGGAAGCTGAATATCAACATGCCAGAGGCTTACTTAAGCAATTTCAGTTAATTTGACTGTGAATGGCTGGCGAGTTTTATTTACGGTGAGTGACATTTGAGAGCAATTAGAATGGTAGTCTGGTAAAAATAGCTGTCATTAAATCATAGGAAAATAATGATCGAGGAAGTATTGGAATTTCAGTCTAAGGGTGCAATTTTTGCTATTTTTACTTTTGCTCCGTTAATCTTGCTTTTTTTTAGTCATTTGATCTTTAAAAAGATTTATGGCAAAGATAATTTGACTGATGATGATCAAACATTCTTAACTAATACTCTAACTGGATTAATTACCCTAGCTTGTATATCTATTGGCTTTTCGTACTCAATTGCCATTCAGAATCAAAATCAAGCTGACTCTGATCTTGTAAATGAGGCAATTTATATTCAAAGCCTTGATCGATTTTTGATTATTGAGGGTAGTACACCGGCATTGCAAGCAAGACGCTATCTTCAACAATATGCAGGTTCGATAGTTGATGATGAGTGGCAAGAAATGCAGAATGGCTCCGCTAGCCCTGTTACAACAGGGTTTGCAAATAAATTTGAAGAGCAAATAGAAAAAATTAATCCCATTACGCAAAAACAAGCATCAATTTTTAGTGCCATTATTTCTAATGCGGAGAAAGTTAAATCTGCTCGTATGCAGCGGATTTTAAATAGCACTCTTTCAATTCCGCCATTATTCATAAAACTCAATAATTTATTGGTGTTGTTAATTATTGTGGTATCTGGATCTCTTATGGTGAGTGCATCCAAAACTAGAACATTTGCATTGACAGTCCAGTGTCTAATCTTCTCATTGTTTCTATCTGGAATTTTAATTCTTGATTATCCTTATACGGGTGTTGATTCTATTACTCCAAATTCCATTATCAGTGTTTTAAAGGTAATTTAAATTGCAGAATTTGAATGATGGGGTGGAGAAAGAAAATGCGTTTGATAGCATTACAAATCAGCAATTAATTTCTGAAGCAAGTCTAAGTCAGACGAATTTTGCGGGTATCTTTGAGATTCCCTATAGACCTCTCATTACTTCCATAGTTAAAGCTATTGAATTATTTCCACGCAGTTCTTTATTTGGTTATCGAACCGCCTCTGATGCAAGTTTTATCCTAAGTAAAAATCAACTTCGCTCCAATTTAGGATACCCTCCTTATGGCGCAGGGGATCTTTACATTACCGATAGTCGCGGTATATGTAAAAACTCCGCTACGGATGATGATGCACTCACTCGAATGCGTGATGCGCAGGCAGCAAATATTCCCATTATCTTATTCTTTGGTGGGTCAACCATTATGGGGGAGGGTGCTAAATCTCCAAGATTTTCTATCCCAGCGCAAGTGGAGGCATTGCTCCAGGGTCACGGAAAAAAAGCGGTATGCATTAATTTTGGGCTTTTAGGCTCTTATTCTTCAACATCCTTGCAATTCTTAATCGCGGAAGGTTTTATAGTTAAGCCCGATGTTGTCATTTTTTATGATGGCTGGAATTGTCTTTATGAGTACAAACTCAATCAGTTAGTTCGTAAATTCAAAAAACAATTTCCTATAAAAGTGTTTCCAGGGTCTTATCTCAGCTTTCATCAGGTTAAAAATGATGTTGCAATGAATCAAACATTAGATCTAACTTATTTGATCCGAAGAGTATCAACCCTTTTAATGTCGCATGCTTTTGCTTTTGTTGCTAAAGTATTGCCATTTACGCCAGTTCAAAATTTCTTCGCTGATCTAACCTGTCAAACATGGGAAGCGGACTCTCTTTCCCAAGACAAGTTAACGCAATTATTAAATTCAGACGCTCATCATGAGGGCGATAGAAATCACATGATTGAAAAAAGTGTTGCTGAATATATTCATACGCATACTCTAGCAAAGCACTTTACCGAATCTCTGGGGGTCAAATATATGACAATTTTGCAGCCCTTACTATTTTTGGGGGATAAGAGGCTGACAGAGAATGAGAAGATTTATATTAAAAACCTGCCTACATTTACAAGTCAAAGTGACTATCAAAAGTTCTATGATGCAATTGAAAGCAGGGGTGCAGAAATTAATTTACAAAATTTCAGCAATGTATTTGATAATACCGAAGATGAGATTTACTATGATGAAGGGCACATTAATGCCCATGGAAATAGTATAGTTGCTAAGCGAATTGCTTCACTAGTATTGGATCGTTTATGAAGGCTTTTTTTAGATTCTTATTGAATCTTATTTTTTCAAACAAGCAAAAGAAATCCAAAGAGCGGGCAGGCAATACAAACTACCCACTTTGGTAACCCCAAAGTAATTCAAGCCCTTTGCAGGGCTTGAAAAACGTCTGAGAAGTTGCTTTTAATTAGTTGGCTCTACTACGATACTCCCCAGTGCGAGTATCGATCTCAATTTTGTCTCCAGTATTGCAAAACAAAGGTACTTGTAATTCATAGCCAGTGGCTAATTTAGCCGTTTTTAATACTTTACCAGAGCTGGTATCACCCTTAACCGCAGGCTCTGTATAGGTAATTTCGCGTACCAAAGAATTTGGCATGGCTACTGAAAGAGCTTTGCCTTCATAGAACACCACTTCACATGGCATACCCTCTTCGAGGTAGTTCAATGCGTCGCCCATATATTCGGATTCAACTTCGTACTGGTTATAGTCGCCATCCATGAACACATACATTGGATCCGCAAAGTAAGAGTAGGTGCATTCCTTTTTATCTAGAATCACTACATCAAACTTGTCATCGGCTTTATAAACACCTTCGTTGGGAGCCCCTGTTAATAAATTCTTAAATTTCATTTTTACAACAGAGGAGTTACGGCCTGAGCGGCTATATTCGGCCTTTAAAACGACCATAGCATCTGCGCCAATCATGACGACGTTGCCAACGCGGAGTTCTTGTGCTGTTTTCATATTGCTATTCCTGGGTGCAGAGTCTTATTGCTGCGGTTTTTATCAAAACTAAGATTGTAACCGCCCGCAACCCCCTTTTCGTGAGTATTAGGAGGTAAATTGGACTAGACGGGCTGCCAAGCCACCATCCCCTTGATTTTTGAGTAAATGGGCTTGCCAGGCATGGGCATGGGTGGTCCAGGCCTCCACAGCCCAAAACCATTCGCTGGGCATTGCCCAGGTCATTGCTGCTCTCACTGCTGGCCGTAAATCTGGATTGGCGCGCTCAAGATAGAGGTCTAAAAATGCACTCAATTTAACCTCATGTGCGCGATCGTCTTGTGGGTAGATGTGCCAAATAAAGGGTTTACCTGCTAGCTGAGCCCGCACAAATGAATCCTCCCCGCGAACAATATTGAAATCGCATTGCGACAGCACCCAGTCAAATTCATCTTGCGAAACAAAGGGAATTGACAGAAGCTGAAGATTGTTGGGCAGTCGGATAGGTTGCTGACCATAGAGATTTAATAATTCTGCATGTCCATAGGTCAAAATGACATCGATATCAATATTTAGGTTGCCTAAATTTTCTAACCACTCTCTTAAGGGGGCCCCTGGGTAGCAGAAGATGCAAATACGTTTTGCGTTGCTACGTAATCGATTCCAGGTGGTTTGTAAATTTGCAGGAATGTTTTTGGAGGCCATCTGTTCTGGTGTGGGAATAGGGTCAACTAATAATCCTCCTACGCTATCTTGAAACCCTGGGAAGAAAAAATATTTCGGGATGCCGTGCGACTGGGGAGAAGGTTTTGCATGAAAATCGACGATCCAAGGTTCTGCACTTAGATACTCTAAATTAATAATGAGTGGTTTAATCGGTGCGATAAATAGTCCAGCAAGATAGCGCTCCGGCAGCTCACAGCCAAATGCCTCTATTACCACGTCTGGTGTTTGAACGAAGTGCCGAGCATTGTTGAAACTGGCCTCCCAAGGCTGCATATCAATTTTCTGTTTTATTTCTGGCTGCACCCCAGAAGCCAGTAAATTAAGGGTTGGCAGATCATTACAAAAAATTCGTACCTCTTGACCATAAAGACTTGATAAGCTTCTAGCTAGACGCCAGCAAACACCGGCATCACCATAGTTATCGACGATTTGGCAGAAAATATCCCAACGCATGAGTAATTCGCTTTTTGAAAACCTTCAGCAGGATGTTAAACGGTTACCCGGTTTGCCGGGGGTATATCGTTTTTTTGATGAAACCGGCAACATTTTGTATGTTGGCAAGGCCCGCAATCTTAAGAAGCGAGTATCCAGTTATTTTCAAAAAAAGCAATTATCGCCTCGTATCGCTTTAATGGTGGAGAAAATTGCACGTTATGAAGCAACCGTTACCCGTACCGAGACTGAAGCTCTAATACTTGAAAACAATCTTATTAAAGAGTTGGCGCCCCCGTATAACATTTTGTTTCGAGATGATAAGTCTTATCCTTACGTTATGTTGACGGGTCATGCATTTCCGAGGCTCGCTTCATATCGAGGAAGAGTGGATAAACGCAATCATTATTTTGGACCCTTTCCAAATAGTTGGGCTGTACGTAATAGTGTGCAGATACTCCAAAAGGTGTTTCGCTTAAGAACATGCGAAGACTCTGTTTTTAAGAATCGAAGCCGTCCATGCCTATTGCATCAGATCCATCGCTGTAGCGCCCCGTGCGTTGGTCGTTTAAGTGAGCAGCAATATGGTCAGGATGTTGCACAAGCCAAGCGATTTTTAGAGGGGGATCATCGTCGCGTACTTTCTGAGCTTGAAAAGGAAATGCATGCATATAGTGATGCGATGGAGTTTGAAATGGCTGCAATCTTACGTGATCGCATTGCCGATCTTTCAAGCGTGTTGCAGCAGCAAGCAATGGATGTTGTTGCAGATGGAGAGGGGGATGTAGATGTAATTGCGGTAGTGCAATTAGAGGGTATGGTATGTGTCAATCTTGCAATGGTGCGAGGTGGTCGTCACCTCGGTGATAGGGCTTATTTTCCTAAAGTATTGCGCACAAGTTCTAGTGAGTTGCCAACATCTGCAGAAATACTCGCAGCATTTATTGCGCAGCATTATCTAGCAGATGACGATGATAAAGAGGGTGCTGCTGGTAATCTCATTCCGCCAGTTATAGTGCTTAATCATCCTTTGCATTCGACGGATGATGATGTGAATCAATCCTTGGAGGCCCCCGCCAAAGAATTGCATGATTTATTAAGTGCACAAGCTGGAAGGAAAATAACATTCTTACATCAGCCGCACGGACAACGTCGCCATTGGTTAGCAATGGCGGAGGGCAATGCCAAGATTGCACTTACTAAGCGTGCTGTTGAATCTGGTAGTCAATTGGCTAGAGCGCGTGCTTTGGCTGATATTCTGGGATTGGATCTAGAGGGTTTAGAGCAATTACGTATTGAATGCTTTGATATTAGTCATACCTCGGGTGAGGCAACTCAAGCATCATGCGTAGTGTATGCAAAAAATGCTATGCAATCAGGAGAGTACCGACGTTTTAATATTAATGATGTTACTCCTGGCGATGATTATGCGGCTATGCGGCAAGTATTGCAAAGACGCTATGCTAATTTTCAAGAGCTGCCCCCAGAAAAAATTCCTCAAGTCGTATTGATAGATGGTGGTAAAGGTCAGGTTGAGATGGCGAGGCAAGTATTTACAGAGTTTGGAATGGATGTGGGCTTGATCGTGGGTGTGGCAAAAGGAGAGGGGCGTAAGGTTGGTCTAGAGACTCTGATCTTTGCGGATGATCGTCAGCCGCTCGAGCTAGGAATCGATAGTGCTGCGCTTCTCCTGGTTGCGCAGATTCGTGATGAGGCGCATCGTTTTGCTATTACTGGCATGCGTGCAAAGCGTGCCAAAGCAAGAATAGTTTCCCGATTGGAGGAGATTGAAGGAATTGGGGCCAAGCGACGTCAGAAACTTTTAGCTCGTTTTGGCGGCCTAAAGGGGGTCGCCAATGCTACTGTAGAGGAAATTGCTAGTGTAGAGGGTGTTTCGCGAACCCTAGCAGAGCAAATTTATCGTCAACTGCATTAATCAAGATGAATTTACATTTGGTTTATGCTTACCAAATGCCATTTAATTTACCTATCGCTTTAACCTGGTTGCGTGTTGCAGCCATACCGCTGTTGGTAATTGTTTTTTATCTACCCAATGAGTGGTTGACGCCTTTTGAAAAAAATATCATTGGCGCAGCCATCTTTGTTTCTGCTGCTATTACAGATTGGTTGGATGGTTTTCTTGCACGACGCTTGAAACAAGAATCCGCATTTGGTCAATTTCTAGATCCCGTGGCTGATAAATTAATTGTTGCAGCCGCACTCTTGGTACTACTCAATATGGATCGTGTTCAAGTGTGGGTTGCTTTGGTGATTATCGGTCGTGAGATCACTATCTCTGCACTCAGAGAGTGGATGGCATTGCTTGGTGCGGGAAAAAGCGTAGCGGTGCACATGGTAGGCAAATTAAAAACGACCGCTCAGTTAGTCGCTATACCGTTTCTACTGATTCATGACACGCTTTATGGTTGGCTCGATTGTGCTCGCGTGGGTACCAGGCTGATTTGGGTGGCAGCATTCTTGACGCTCTGGTCGATGTTTTATTACCTAAAAAAAGCGTTGCCTCAATTGACGGGCAAAATTGACTAAATCTATCTATAGTCCAGCCAGTAAGGCTTGCAAGGCCAATGGGGCTCTCTAGTTATCTCTATTAACCAGGAAAAATGCTTTCTTGTGGATTATTTGATAAACTATTGGACTGTTACGCGGGAATAGCTCAGTTGGTAGAGCGCAACCTTGCCAAGGTTGAGGTCGCGAGTTCGAGCCTCGTTTCCCGCTCCAAATTCGATGGGAAGCCCTAAAAAGCTTCCCATTTTGATTCTAGAGTTTGGCGCGTTGGCCGAGTGGTTAGGCAGGAGCCTGCAAAGCTTCGTACGGGGGTTCGATTCCCTCACGCGCCTCCATTACATCTATTTGAGCTCACGAGGATCTGACATAAAATGGATCATCCAATCTGTGAGCTATGACAATGAAATATCAATTTACTTTTGTGCGGGTTGTATTCGCCATTTTCTTTTCATGCGTATTGCTTGGGTGTGCGAGCTCGGGCGATAACAGCAGTGGATCTTCAGAAAATCAAGATATTCAGACCCAATTATTAGGCGATATGCCTTTGCCTGCAGGAGCAAAAATTATTGGCTCGGACTCGCTCATTATTGGTAGGGGAGATAGCTGGGTTGGAAGAGCAGTCTTGTCGGGCGCTCAAAATAGCACGGATATTTATGCATTTTTTCAAGCAGACTTTCCAAAATCTGGTTGGACAACGGTCAGCGCTATCAAATCTAAAAATAGTATTTTAGTTTTTACCAAGGGTTCAAGGACGGCAACCGTAGAATTGGCGGACGGCTCTTTTACTGGACCCAAAACGATCATCACAATAACCGCTTCACCAAAGAGTGCAAATGAAGTAACGGCGCCAGGTAAGCGCTAAATCTTACAGCAGTCTAATTTCTACGAGGATATTGTCTTTGACTGCATTGCAGTATGCGCATGCTTTTTGAGCTTCTAAGATTAAATCCTGCGCAACGACTTTTTCTACGCCTGGCATTTCAACGCCGAGATTGACTGCCAGTCCGAGTCCATGGGTGGTTTGGCCAATAGAGACGCTACTTTGAATCGAGATATTCTTCGGCAATTCAATGAGTTTTTGGAGCGCAATTTGTTGTAAGGTTGTTATAAAGGAAGCAGCAAAACTTGCTCCAAATAATTGCTCAGGATTCGTGGCGTTGCCATTTCCGCCCATTTCTTTAGGAAGATCCAGTTTGGTGTTGAATATATGATCATCGCTCGATGAGCTACCATCGCGCCCACCAACTACAAATGTATTCGCAGTGTATATAACAGACTCAATTTTTTTTGGCACTTTGATTCCTTTTGCGTAAGCGGGAATTTTATCCTGCAGAATTTCTTTGTATCTAAGCAATAAAGAAGGGCGATCATAAAAAAAACGTTTTCCATCGCTTATTAAACGAAGAAAACGTCTAGAGCACATCGCAAGAACTTGATCGCTTACATTGTCGGTGGTAAATCTCTCGCGCGGTTCACATACGGAACTCACATACTCTAGTAAGAAACCTCTTCGAGGTTTGTCGCTTGTATTGGAGGCGGCGCCATGCCAAATGTGACCAACCGCAAGTATGGCGGACCCAGCTGGAACAATGACTTTAAGCGCATCCTTGGGAACAGGGCCTTTTGGAATATTCCCGCTCCAAGGCAGGTTTACCCTTTGTCTTTTTTGGTGAGACCATGGAATGACATACAAGGGGCCATTATTTTCAGTAAAGGCATCAAGGGCAATGATAGTTTGCAGAACGAGCGGGTATTCTGGCGGAGGAAGTGGGCATCCTGGATTTTGCTCAAACGGAGAATCCTGGTGAGGCCCTAGCGGAAAGTTATTGGGCGCAATACGACTCGTGCTGGCTGCTAAGTTATCCAACTTGCAATCCCAGCCTAATAGAGATTGGGTCAACAAAGAAAGGACGGGGTCGTCTATGAGCTTAACTATTGCGCTTCCGGTATTCAGAAGGCTATCTTTGGAGTGATTGCCATAACCATCCCAACGACCAAGTACCTGAGCTTGCTTGGCCTCAAGGTCTGAGAGTAGTTGCTGACTTAATTCTGCAAATATGCCTGGCAATACAACAAAGCCAGGGCCACTTGTGAGGGCACGTTTAATCTTGGCAACAAAATCATGGTCATATAAATGGGTGATGCTAAAGCTGCCATTTTTCTCAAGAATCTGGGCTTCAATGTTAGGTATATTAAATTTTAAATAGTGACTTTGACCAAAATAATCGCCAATCTCCTGATAACAGTAGGCCTCCTGGTTTAGCGCATCTATCTCTTGGATTTCTTCTGAACTGAGTCGAATTTGGGAAGAAAGAGCAATCTCTTCAAGATGTTGGATGCTTGTTGTGCCTGGTATTGGCATAACTTGATGGGCAATGACCCAAGCTAGAATAATTTGGGCTGCTGATTTTTGATGTTGAGAGGCGATTCTCGTGATCACTGGATTTTTTAGTATCGGTAGCTGTGTGTTTTTCCATCCAAAGTTAAATGGCGAGTGCCCAACTACTTGAATCCCATGGCTTTGGCAGAATTGAGCAAGTGCGAGGTCATGGGCTAGCGGATTAAATTCGATTTGATTAATCAGCGGTTTAATTTTTGCAATTTCTAACAGCCGTTGAAGTTCAACAATATTAAAGTTAGAAACCCCAATAGATTTGACAAGTTGCATTTCAACTAATATTTCAAGTTGCGGCCAAATCTCTTCAATAATAAATTCTTCGGGGAAGCCTTCCTCATCTACTTTGAGTGGCCAATGAATGACAAGCGAATCGAGATAACCAAGACCCAGATCATTGATGTATTTCTGAACATTGTCTTTTAGAAGAAAGTAAAAGTTATCATAGTCATATTGTCTATTTTTCTCAAAGGCAGTTATCCAGAGTTTTAAGCTGACATGAACGTCTTTGCGTTCTAGATGATTTAACGATAAGCATTCATTAAGTCGATTAAGGGCGCCAGTTGAATAGAGAGTGGAAGTATCAAAAAAACGAATACCACATTTCAACGCGTAATTAAGAATCTCAAAACTTGGACCTTCTGAAACGCCACACCCGAGACCGATTGGAAAGCTCTGCATTTTTTTATTCATGGGTATAAGTGAATATTGCTATTTTTATTGGTCAGGGTTTTTGATTCAAATTGTGTGTAGCCATAATACAATTCTAACGAAACAATTGGGGGTGAAATGACGGGAAAGTTGAGAATTGGTGCGCTTGGTAATTCAAGAGTACTCAGCAGGTTCATGCCGGCATCTCAATCCCATTTGGTGGGGCAAATAGAGATTATTGCCACTCGTTCACAGCAGTCAGCTGAAGTTGCGCGCGAGCGATATCCAGATAGATTGGTTGTAGTGGGCTACGAAGAATTGCTTGAACGAGAGGATGTAGACGCAATATACGTATGCTTGCCCCCAGCACTTCACTTTTTATGGGCTAAAAAATCGTTAGAAGCTGGTAAACATGTATTAATTGAAAAGCCGGCGGTATTAACTGCTAACGAAGCCGTCACATTAGGTCAAATTGCAAGTTCTAATCAATTGCTTGCAATGGAGGCATGGTGGTATAGGTTCCACCCTTTAATTCACTCTCTGCGACAGCTGATTGCTTCTGGAGTCTTGGGCAACATCAAGCATGTAAGCTCAAGCTTTTCTTATGTTAATTCCGATCCAAAAGACTCTCGTTGGATTTCCGAGTTGGGTGGCGGTGCTTTATATGATATGTTTTCGTATCACATCGATTTTTTAAATTATGTCCTTGGCATCCGAAATCAAGACATTGATTTGATCCAGGCATTTGCAAGCAAGCAAAGCGGGGTGGATGCTTGTGTCGCAGCTGAGCTCATTACTCATTCTGGGACGGTGTGTAATTTTATGGCGGGTTTGAATAAACCCTCTCTTTGCAAGACATTTATCATTGGTGATCAGGGCTCTGTAGAGGTGCCTCATGTCAGAGTATTGCCTGAGTTTGTACAAGCTAGTTACATTTATTATTCGCATCAAGGGCCTCAAGTTGTTGAGTTTCCTCAAATGGATGCTTATATTCTGATGTTGAAGAATTTTTCGCAATCTTGTGTAAATAGATTGGAATCCCCAGTACTTATTGAAGATACTGTAGCGAATACATTATTGCTTGAGCGTGTTAAAGCAGCTATCGACGAATAATTAGTTATTCATTGAAGCAATTATTTGTTTTGCGATATCTGTAGCAGAAAGTCTCGAAGACATTTGCTGTTGGATAAGTTTGCACTTAGCTGCAATCTCATCTGAATGCAAAATGGCGAGTATTTTTTGAGTTAACGTGTTGTGATTTAGTTCATGAATTGCGATTGCACCACCTAAGCCTATATTTTCAATACGCTCAGCGTTATCCCATTGATCGCCCAGTGAAGGAATGCAGAGTTGAGGCACACCATGCCTTGCCGCTTCTGCAAGTGTGCCAATCCCTCCATGGTAGACAATCAATGAGCACTGCCTGAGAAGTTCACCAAAATTATCAATGTGCGAAAGACAAAATACATTCTTGGGCAATGGCTTGGGTAGCTGGTCACGGTCTTTGTTGATAAAGATGGCACGTATCCCTGTAATTTTGATGGCCTCTAAAGAAGCTTCTATATATTTTTCAGCATGCATATTGCCGGTGCCAAATGTGAATAGCACAGGCTTTTCGCCCGCCCCTAAAAACTCAGAAAGTTCGCTGGGAAAATTCTCCCGATCTTGCTCCTCATTCAATATAAAGTCACCCGGTATAAGATTGTTTGGCCATTCAGGATGAACATCTCCAAACCAGGAGCTAAAGAGCAAAGCATTTTTTGTAGCCACTACTTTAAATAGATCTTGGTAGCTGGTAATAGGGCTCATCCTATTTGCAGCCCTAATTGCATTCAAGGGCTGAATAAGAGGCGATTGAATATATTGCCTATCAAGGCCCTTGGATATGAAGTGCCAAGCAATTTGCTTCAGAACTCCCTTCAATTTGAATATGGCAAATCTGAATTCCTTAGGTGATGTTCTAAATACACTCGGATAAAGCGCGCCACAGATAATGGTGAGGTTTTCTCTCTTTGCTTGAGCAATGCCAGCATTGGGAAGAAAGTTTTGTTGGGTCAGAATGATCACCTTCTCTTTTGGGTCCAGTGAAGAGGTGTACGCATCAATTCCGTAAAGATTTGGCACAAATAATGATGAGACAACGTCAAAATGTTCTTTATCGCTCCATAGTCCCTTGCTCATTAGAACCTTCATATACTGATCTCGAGTACCAATTGGATAAAAATTCAACCCCTTTTTTTCAATAGTCTCTTTGAAGAAGGGGTTAGTAATGAAGGTCACTTTTTGCCCTAATTGTTGCAACGCAATCGCAATTTGCATAAAGGGGAATATATCTCCATAGGTTCCGATGCTTGTAACTATGAAATGGCTCATGGGGAGATCTTTAGATAAATTGAGGAAAGCAAATCATCATCATAATAAAGTGAATTGCCCCGCACATTTTAGTAATACACTAGATTCTTTCTTACAGCGTTGGGTTTGAATTGGATTGGTCTGTTACATCTTTAGCTCAAATGATCCCGCGAGATGGAGAGGTTGTTTGCTGCCGAATTCTATTAGACGCTATTGATAGTCATCAATTAGATGAGCTTAGCAAGCATTTGAGTTCTCATGAGCAAAAAAGGTCTAGTGCTTTTTTGAAGGCGGATGATAAAAAGCGTTACATCGTAGCGCACGGGGCTTTATCAATTTTGGCTCGTCAAATTTTGGGGGAAGAGCCTGAGATTTCTGTGAATCAATTTGGTAAGCCCTGCTTTATCAATTCAAGCCTGCAATTTAATTTATCTCATAGCGGTAACTTAGTGCTAATGGCATTTTCAGCGAACGCTATTGTCGGCATAGATGTCGAGCAGGAAAGAGTGATTGAGGATTTAGAGCTAATTGCAAAGCAGTACTTTCATCCCAAAGAGGCTGCGATTTTGCAAAAAATGGAGCTAAATGACCAAGTCAAAGGCTTTTTTTCCTGTTGGGCAAAAAAAGAAGCCGTTATCAAAGCGCTTGGGCTGGGATTGAGTATGCCTCTAGATGCTTTTCAGGTGGAGGTTGCTTCATTATTCGGCGCCTCACAAGTTCAATTGAGTGGGGAGCAAGCCAAAACGCTATCTCTGAGGGCATTTCAGCCTGCTGAAGGCTATTACGCGGCTGTTGCTACCCCTATAAAGGAAATGAGCGTGAGGTTTTGTGACTTTAATTATGTTGCATTGCAACATAATTCTGTAATGACTCCTACTAAGACAAGGTCATAGCCTTTTCCATGCCCAAGATTAGTGCTTCCGACAGACCCATTAAAAATGGGTTAAAAAAGCTGATAAATTAAAATATAGTGAAATTAAAGACTAATCGGCAAATAAATTTTTAATATTTTGCTGTTAAGATTAGACCGTTTTATAACCCTAATTTTTGTTTGAAAAGAGGATCCTAGAATGAATACCGCAACCCTTGATGCAGATGTTGTTATCGACAATTCAGAGCAACTCGACCAAGCAGGAAAAATTATTTCTGATGCGATGAAATGGAGTGTTGCAGCATCCGTAATTCCTGTGCCCAATCTTGATCTCGTTGGGATTGCGGCTGTTCAGGCCAATATGGTGAGTGACATTGCCAAAATTTATGGTAGCTCACTTCCTAAGCAGGCTGTGAAAGCAACTGTTTCTGTCTTACTGGGAACTTTAGCCCCAGTTGGTGCAACTTCTGTTGTGGTTGGATCAACTGTTAAATTTTGGCCTGGCTATGGTTCATTAATTGGCGGTATCTCTCTAGCAGGTTTTGCAGCTGCCTCAACTTATGCCATTGGTAAGGTTTTTGTTGGTCATTTTGAAAATGGCGGCACTTTGGCAGATTTTGATGTGAAATCAGTGACTGCAAAATTGAAGGAAGAGTTCTCAAAAGCTAAACCAGCAAAAGCTGAATAAGTCTTTTTGAAGTCACTATTGCCGTCACCATCCTTTTGGGGATTGGTGGCGGATCTTTTTTTGTGTTCTAAACGCCAGATGGCGATAGATAAAATTAATAAAGCACTTTTTTCTAATGCGAGTTATTACGGTAGCAAATCAGAAGGGTGGATGTGCAAAGACTACTACCGTAGTTAATTTGGCAGCAAGCTTGGCTGAGCTCGGGCACAAAGTGCTTGTGATTGATCTCGATCCCCAAGGAAACGCCAGTGATTGGCTTGGTGCTAATGGAACTGAGGATGGCGCATTCCAGTTGCTCACGGCAAAAGGTGCTGTTGATATCTATCTTGGTGAAACACAAATACAAAATATTCAAGCAATAAGAGCATCAAGACATTTGTCGCAGGTAGAAAAAGCCCTGGCCGGGGAACTTTCGATCGAGACAAAATTAAAAAGACGCCTCGAACTTCTCTTTAAAAGCAGGCAGTGGGACTTTGTACTAATAGATACGCCACCAACGTTGGGCTTGCTTACCGTCAACGCCCTAACTGCAGCCAATGAACTTCTTATTCCAGTGACTACGCATGTAATGAGTCTCTCAGGTGTGGCGCAGCTCCTGGAAACCTATCAAGAAGTTCGAGACATGTTGAATCCAAAACTAGTCATCACGGGTTTTGTAGCATCTAGGGTTGATATGCGTACTAGGCATGCTAAAGAGGTAATTGAGTCGCTTAGAGAGAGTTTTGGGGAGCAAGTGTTTTCTACATTGATAAGAGAAAATGTCCTCTTGGCTGAAGCGCCATCATTTCAGGAATCAATCCTTACATATAAAACAAAGTCGAGTGCTTCTGAAGACTACAGAATGCTGGCTAACGAGATAATTCAGAAGTCACATATTTCTGGGTGATACATGGCGACTGAAAAAAGAAAAACAATTGCCTTAAATCCATTAAAGGGTATTCAGTCTGGGGTGGTGCCTAGCCAAAAAAAGGTTGAGGCTATTAAAAGTGATGACGTTGCAAGTAAGTCCCTTGCTGCGAAATCTCACTCGACTGTTTCCAAGAAATTATCCGCCCCTGTGGGTAAATCTAACCCATCTCTTAGCGCGAAAAAAGTTGTAGCGTCAACAAAGCAGCCAGCTGCAAAAGAAAAAACTGGGTTAAGTAAACAGCAGTCTACTAAGTCCGAGATTAAAGACAAAACTAGGATTGCAGACAAGGTGCGTGGACAGGGCTCTAGTGCACTTGCAAACGAAATTTTTGATTTAGAGCTATCTCAAATTACAACATCGTTTGATGCAGTGGCGTTAAATGAAGTGGAGCAATATGCGGCAGGTCAAAAAATCATTAAAAAATGGTCAAAAATTTCTTTGGCAACCATTCTATTGCCTAGCACCATGATCGAGTATGCCGCCATCAGCGGCATTCAACTGAAAATGCTGCATGAAATGTCTGCCGTATACAAAATTCCATTCAAGGCCGATGCCGTCAAAGTTATTTTAGGCAGTATTTTGGGTGGCGGTGTTGCTTATTTTCTCTCTGATCTTTATACCAATCTGTTGAAATCTATTCCAATAGTGGGGAGGCCAATCACATTGATATCTGAACCTCTGATTGCTTATGTAACGACTTACGCGGTTGGCATTGTTTTCTTGGAGCATTTTGAGAACGAAGGTTCTTTTCATGACATAGAGATAAAGCAGTTTAAAGAGACGATACAGGTAAAAATGTCTGAGAAATATAAAGAGATGATCAAGGATAAAGCTTGGTCCAGATATAAGCTTTTCCCAAAATCTAAAAAAGTCACCGCTTAGAGTGAGTTATATGATGAATAAAATACCGCTAATAGAGTTTTTAAGGCAGGGTGATGCCCGTGAGGTTAACAAAAGTATATTTTTATCCTCATTTGTCGGCTTGCTTACCACGGTAATTATTGCCAACGTGAATGAGGCTGCAGCTGCAGCAGCAAAGCATGAGTCGACCCTTTTATCTTTTCTTGCTTTTGTTTTTTTAATCCTTGCCTTTGTCTTCTCAATTAAGAAGGCAACCGTAAGCAATGTAAGTAATTCACAAATACTGATTCATAAATTCAAAATTAGAGTTATTCGTGAAGTATTTAATGCCAATTTAGCTACTATAGATAAGGTTGGTAAAGTTGAAATTTTGCAGGTCTTGGGTCGTGATGCGCAGACTATCTCAACTTCGCTGCAATCGTTGGTCGTCTTTATCAATTCGGTTGCCAGCATTGTTTTTATTTCTTTATATATTGCCTTTATTTCATTTCCATCGTTCATAGCCATCACTTTATGTTGTGGCGGGGTTCTTTTCTTTGGATTTAGGCACTTAAGTAAAAATGGCGAAGAAATTTATGATGCTTGGCAGAGTGAAGCTGAGACACATAAGATTTTTAATGATTTCTTGTATGGTTTTAAAGAAATCAAAATGAACTCAGAGCGTGCCAAGGATATTAGCTTTGAATTAGTAGCTGAATCTAGAAAGGCTAGTCAAGCTAAGGCTGCCTCAATGATTAATACCCTGGGCTTTTTTAATTATCTTACGACATTCGCGTATGGGGTTTTGGGAATCATTGTTTATGTAGTACCGGTAATGTCCGATCAATTTACATCGACACTTACTTCTGTCATTACTGCTGCCATTTTTCTCTTAACTTCTGTTGTTGGCATTATTAATACCGTCCCTTCCCTTGTTAATGCAAATGCTGCTGCACGTGCATTGATGGAGCTCGAGCAGGCTTTGAGAAGTCATGTGGGCCAAAATACAGAAGAGACCGTTGAGCAGGAATTTTCTGAGTTCGAGTCTTTGCGGCTAGAGAATGTTACCTATGCATACACTCAAGATGCGACCAAAAATGTGTTTCATTTTGGGCCTGTGAGCTACGAGTTTTCCTCTGGAAAAATATACTTCATCCGTGGGGCGAATGGATCTGGCAAAACAACCTTTATGCGTTTGATTTCTGGGCTTTATCAGCCTAGCTCAGGCGATATTTTTCTAAATAATCAAAAAGTGATGCAGCCCGCCTCTGAGGGCTATCGAAAGAATTTTGCAACCGTTTTCAGTGATTTTTTCTTATTTCAAAAGCTGTATGGGCTTTTCAAAGCATCCGATGAGGAGATTGCGGAGTGGATTGATGTCTTAAGGTTGAATAATAAATTTACTATTGAAATGGGCAAGTTCTCGGACTTGCAATTTTCAACCGGTCAAAAGAAGCGCATCGCCCTGATGGTTGCATTATTGGAGAATCGCTCTGTTTTGCTTTTGGATGAGTGGGCAGCCGATCAAGATCCTGAGTTCCGTAAATTATTTTATTTGGAGCTAATGCCTTTATTTAAGACTATGGGTAAAACCATTATTGCGATTACACATGATGATAAGTATTTTGATACGGCCGACTACTTACTATCAGTGGATAAAGGTATGTTGGTGACAAAGTGATTTATTTAAGAAGGTTTATTTTGTATGTTTGAAAAAGTCCATCATTTTATTGATCGTTATTTGATCCAGTTATTTTTAGTCAGCATTTTATTTATTGCTATCGTAGTGGTTAGCTGGCGTCATGTAATTGTGAAAGTAAATGCTGGACACCTTGCGGTGATTTATCGTCCGCTGGCTGGTGGTGTTGATCTAGAGACGGTGCTAGGCGAGGGATTGCATCTTGTTGCACCCTGGAATACGGTCACGGATTACAACGGTAAAATTCTTACGCATAACCTAAAAATGGAGGTGATGACTTCTGATTTATTGAAATCATCAGCTACATTAAGTTTTCAATATCAAATTAATGAAGGAACCTTACCTTTATTGCACAAATATGTTGGCCCGGATTATTTAGAAAAGATTATTGTTCCCAATATATTGACTGCAGCCAGATCACGATTTGGTGAATATCCAGCAGATAAGGCATTTACTGCGGATGTTAAGGGTTTGTCTAAAGAGATTGCGGTTACAGCCGATCGTTTGATTGTTGAAAATGTGAATCCGCCAGGATTAAGCTCGCTCAGATTTTTGCGGATACCCAGTGCGGAAATCAGCGCAATGACTTTTCCTCCTGATTATGAAAAGGCAATTGATGAAAAATTAATTCAGTCGGCAATTGCACAGTCGTATCAATACAAAATTCAGGCCGCGAAAAGCGAAGCAGAACGCCTAGAAATCGAGGGAGAGGGTATTCGTAAGTACCAGCAATTGGTGCAGTCTGGTCTGACGGATAACTTTTTACGTCTAAAAGGTATACAGGCTACTCAAGCGCTGGCTGAATCGAATAACTCTAAAGTTGTCGTTTTTGGTAGTGCGGGAAGTTCGGGTCTACCGTTGGTACTGGGAGATATTCCTGCTAAAAAATAAATTGCTTAAGGGCGCTATTCTTCTTTAATGTAGAGATTGCCAAATTCATCCAT
>JACCDO012323849.1_pt1 | contig 20141 bp, 23 predicted proteins | sample 7446101 | NCBI WGS metagenome assembly JACCDO01 (sample SAMN15323440, study PRJNA562643) | freshwater metagenome | isolation source: river surface water | place: USA:Blue River Watershed | collected 2017-08-16
ATATGAAGAGTGCAATATTCATGATAATGATATATTACTATATTTTTTTCGTTACAAATTAGGTATGCAGGTTAAATATATGTTAGAAAAAGAAGGTAGCTGTTTCATAAGTTGTGAAACTTAAATTACAATAATGTATAAATACAAAGTATAAATTAGAGAATATTTATTTTATTTCTTACTTAAAATTATTTATTATAATATATTATGAGTAATAATATATTATTATTTGGAAGTAGTATTATAAAAAAATGGGCTAATCCTCCAATGATTAATAAAAAAACAATTATAATAAATAAAGGAATGGCAGGGTATATAACAAAAAATTTATTAGAAACTAAATATTTGCAAGATATTTTTTTGTTAAAAAAATATAATCCAAAATATATAATTATTTATTGCGGAAGTAATGATATTAGAAAATATACAAATAATAAGTTAGATATTGATTATAATTTATTAAATGATTCGTATTCTAATATATTATTATTTATAAATATAATAAAAAAAATATTTAAAAATTCAACAATAATTTTAATTTCTATTATAAAATCTCCGCTAATGTATGAACTAAATAAAATTAGTAATATAAATTATTTTAATAAAAAATTATTAAATTATGTTGCACATGAAAAAAATATTTTATATGTAGATGTAAATAAAGATCTAGATAATAAAGTAAAGTATTTTGAAAAAGACAAATTACATTTAAATTATGATGGCTATGAAAAAATGAATAAAAATATTTACAAATTATTTAATATTTAGGTAATAATAACAAAACAAAATACAAATTTATTTTTTTCGAAATTTTAAAAAAATATATAGAATAGTATTATAAAAACATGTCCTCAAAAAGATCTGTTATTCGCGCTCACTTAGATCAATTCCTAAATGGAAATTACACTGTAGGTTCACCTCTTGGCTTTGCTGATGAAAGTCCAATGTATGATATTCAACAATTTTGTTTATCTGAAACTGAAGCTGCATGGACCACTGCAACAAATGTTCTTGCTGCATTAATTAATAAATGTAATACTGTTGGTTATCCATCTGGAACAACATATAGAATTGTTGCAACCCTTACAGATGGAACTGTATGGTATGATAGTGCTAAAACAAATACTTATGCTAAATTTAAAGCAAAGACTATTAATGAAAATCACAATACTAGAAGATCATTTATGGAATCATTATTAGTAGAAGATATTACATATCCTTATGAATCAAAATTTTCAACAAGTACTAACCAATTTGAAGAACGTGTTGTAATGAGAATTGGCAGTACAAAAGCTGAACCACTTGGATGTATCGGATTATCTGCAAAAACAATAGAATAATTTAATATTATAAAATAAAAATAAAAAAATAAAAATATATTATTTATTATAAATAGTTATAATAAATTATTCATCTCATTTTTTCTATTATTTCAATCGCTTCATGTCCAGTATATTTATTATAATTTCCTGAATAAAGTCCATAAGTTATTCCAATATTCTGATTTCCAGTACCTAACCAAGATTCATAGTAATATCTATTACTATTTTTTATAGGGAAACTACATGTATTTAAATAATTTCCTCTTGCATAAAAAAAATTAAACCATATCCATCCTTCATTAGATGGAACTAATCCAATTCTATTAATATGATCATTACTTTTTAAAACACTTAATATATCTCTCCACCAATATATTATATAATTTGTTAAATTAACTTCATCTTCTGATCTTTCATCAGGTTTATTATTATACCAATTAAACATACCTTTTGTATGAAAATATATATATATTTTATTTGGATCATTTTTAGCACATTCATATAATTTTTTTATTCCATAATATTCAAAATTATTTTCTAAATAAATATTCATTGAATACTTATTTTTATAATCTATCAATAAATTATTTATTATAATAACAGCTTCATTAACACAATCATGATCTTCACATGATATAACAATATTTAAATATGATTTTTCCAAAATTTTTGACATTTTTATATCATTTAATTGTCCTTCAATAATAACTTTCCAATTTCTATTTTTATTTATCCATATAAAATATATTATCACTATTTCATCATCCATAATATATTAATTTATATAAAAAATATTTTAAAAATACTTATTTTTTTAATTTAATACAACTAAAAAATACATTTAATGGAATACATTTTGACATATTCTTAGCTATTTCATCTTCATTATTTGATGGTACACTTATATTATCAAAATAACTTTCATCTTCATATTCTAAATTATAAAAATTTTCAATGTATTTTTCATCATATTTTTTATTTTGATTGTCATTTATTTTTGAAATAAAAATATTTTTACTCTTATGAATTATGTCATTATTAATACTTTTTTTACTATTTTCATTTAAAGTTAAGGATGAAAATAATCCATTATGTTTTAAAATATATTTATTATCTTTTGACTTATAAACACAATTATATTTTAATGATAATTTACAATATAGTTCATGATATAGATCAACAATATTATTATTCTTTAATTGCACTTTAAATATTTTTTGGTAACATTCTTTTTCTTCATTATTTAAAATATATTCTTTTCCATATTTCATTACATTCAACAATATATTATTCCATATTTTATTAATAATTGGATTTTCAAAAGTGTTTATAAAATCACTTTCTAATATATAATCCATTAAATAAATAATAAACTCAAAAGATTCATATATTTTTTTATTATCATGAATATGATCTAAAAATCTTAATTCAATTCCATGGTTATAATGTTTATTAAAGTTAATATCGAGACCAATTTCATTTAATTTATTATATGAATTTTCTTCATAATATTTATTAAACCACCAATAATCATAGTTATTACATATTATATCTTTAATAGGCAATGTTAAAATCTTACCAGTTTTCATAATATCAGAATCATATGTTCCAACACCAATATATCTTGAAATAGCACATCTTTGAGATGATTTCGAAAATTTATTTTTATTTTCATAGTCGTTAAATGAAGAGAATGGATCAGGTGAACAATATACAGCAATAATTAATGGTTCAACCCATTGTATTATTTTAATTGCTTTTTTATGATCATTTATAAATTTATCATAATTTTCTATCATTCCTTTTTCATTTAATTTTGTTGGTAATGTTATATTATAATGTAATGTTCCATTATTAAACATTGAAATATTATTAATATTTGTTAAATATATAGAAAATGGATTATTATGTTCCATAATTTTTACTTTTCCATATTCTGTAAATATATTTAGTTTTTGAAATGTTTCGTTTATATTTTTAATAAATTCATATTTAGAAGATTCAATTTCTTTTAAAACATCTTCTAATTTAATATTATAAAATTTTGTATTTATAAATTCAATTGTATCTCCATCAAATAGCCACTCATTTTGATAACTATTTTCAAAATATTTATTATTACTTTTTAATGTTTCTATCAATGTATTTCCGTTAAATTTTGGATTATCTTCACATTTTTTTGTGTATAACGTTTTTGAATTATTATTACAATCCGTTTTTGTAAAACTATTTGAGTTTAACATTAATGGTAATTCAATCTCATTATTTACAATATTATATAAATATTTAAAAACATCTTCTAAATCATTACTTTTATAATTTGAAAAATAATCGACACTATATCGTTCTCTTTTATGATTTTTTAAAAATTCGTCTTTACTGATAACGCGTTTATTTTCAAATTCAAGATATATTTCATTTTCGATTCCTAACCCCCAATAAGTTTCATTTTTAATATATTGATCTTTATATTTTTCATGTTTATCTAATGCGTTATTACCAATTATTATAGTATCACGCATTATTCTAATATAGACTAATTTTTTTTTTATGATTCAAAATAAAATATTTGAATAATTTATATGACATTAATTTATTTACGAAATGAATATATTCCTAATGAAACTAGAACACCTTTGATACCATCAGATATTAAAAAATTAGTACATTATGGATTTAAAGTAATTATTCAATCTTCAAATAAACGCATTTATAGTGATAATGAATATAAAAATATTGATAAATCTATTATAATAACAGATGAGCCATGGTATAGTGATAAATTTAAAAATGCGTTAATAATAGGTTTAAAAGAGATCGAATGTTTAGATAAATTATGTAATCATAAACATCTTTATTTTTCACATAGTTATAAAAATCAATATAATTCAGATTTAATATTAAAATCATTTAAAAATAGTAATAGTATTATTTATGATTTTGAATATTTTTTATATAATAATAATAAAAGGATAATATCATTTGGATTTTATGCGGGTGTTGTTGGTGCAGTATTAGGATTATTACAATATGTTTTTAAGAAAAATTATAATGATAATATAAGTGATTTAAAATCTTTTAATAGTGAAGAAGATTTATTTGATATATTAAAACCTTATAGTAATGATTTATTAAATATAAAAATAGGATTGATTGGATTTAATGGAAATTGTGGAAGGGGAGTAAGTTATGTATTAGATAAATTAGAATTACCTTATGATAATATTAAAAGATTTAGTACTATTAAAGATTTTAATTTTGATATATTTTACAATTGTATATTATTAAAACCAGAATGTAATGAAGTTTTTTTTGATCAAAATAGTGTATTTAAGAAAAAAACAACTATTGTTGACATTAGCTGCGATTGTTATGTAAAAAACAATCCTATTAAATTATATGATAAATGTACTACTTGGAAAGATCCTGTTTATAGTTATAATGATTATGTTGATATTATTTCAATAAGTAATTTACCTTCATTATTACCTAAAGATAGTTCAAATTATTTTTCAAATAAATGTTTTTATTTACTTTTAGAGATGAATAATGATAAAAATAATTATTGGGCTAATTGCAAAAAAGAATATATTAAGAATATTGAAAAAAATAGAGTAGAAAAAATATCTATTTATTAAATATAAATAGTATGAATAATAGCAATAATTGTGAAAATAATTCAAAATTATGGCATTTGTTATATAAAATGCAAAAGTTAAGAAAACAAAAGATAGTTTTAACATCTGAGCAAAGATTTCAATTATGTAATTATGTAAATGGATTACCTTATGATAGAAAAATATTAGCACCATTTATATAAAAAAATAGATTTTACATATAATAAACTTTAATTAAAATCCTCCATATTTATTTAAATTATCATTTGCTTCAATTTTTAGTTCTGTTATTATATTTATAAATGAGTTATAAATTTTAATAATATATTCAAAATAATCCATTCTATATAATAATATAATATCTTTATTATATTATTTTTATATATTTAATAAAATTATGTGCGTTTTAGATGAAAAAAAGTGTAAAAAATTTTCTTTATATAAATATATGCCTAAACCTAATTATCAAACAGAACGAAATATACCTTGTTATGAAAATGCTCAAAAATGGTATTTTATAAATGCGCTTGAAAAGATGAAAAGTGTAAAAAATCCAGTATTAAAAGCTCATTATAGAGCAATTGCAAATTATTACCTAAATGGTAATGTAAATAATGTAAAATATTATTAATTTTTTTGTTTCATTTTACACTTAATATTTGATATTCTAACTCAGGATTTATTTTTGATTGTGTGATAGATTCAAATTTAAAATTATCATCCAATTTATAAAAATACTTATTACCAACAAAGTCTTTATAAATTCGTGTTATATATATTTTATCTAAAAATTTATAATATTCATAATTGTTAAAATAATTATAAATAGATTCACCTCCAATAATAAAAACCTTTTCTGCACTATTATCAAATATTAATTTTTCACATAATTTTAATGCATTATTAATAGAATTAACATAATAAATAGTATCCTTATTTTCTAATTCTCTAGTTGTTATTACAATATTTATTCTATCTTTCAATATATTATTTGGAATAGATATATGTGTATTGTAACCCATTATTACAATATTTTTTTTTAATTTATCAGTTGTTTGTGTTGTTATTTTCCTAAAATATTGCAAATCTTCTTTATAATGCCATGGAATAGTATTATTATTTCCTATTACATAATTATTTGAATAAGCAACAATAATATTAACTTTCATAATAAATATTATAATATTTTTATATATTTAAATTTTAAATATTAATTATTTTTTATTTTCAATTGATTGATTAAATTAAATCCAATATCACCATTCACACTATCACTATCACTATCAGAAAAACAATCATCACTATCAAGACATAAAGGACGACTATAATCTTCTAAAATTAAATCTTTAAATGGCGTACAATTTTCAATCCAATTTTTAATAAATTGACTTTTAAAAATTATTTTTTTACCAGATAAAATATCTGGTAAACATCCATGTTGATAAACAAGTTCTAAAGCTTTTATATTTCCATCTATAGATAAAATATAAAATGTATCATAAAATGGTAAATTTTTTTTTATACCCCATTTAATAAGATCTTCATTTCCTGTTTTTGCTAAATGTTCAAATATACGTTCAGGTAATGGACATCCATTTTCAAAAAGAAAATTTACTATATTTACATATTCCATATTAATTGCATCTAAAAATAATTTTTCATTAAAATATTTAGTTCCTTCTTTAGAGAAAAAAGAAATAAAAAATTCATAATTATTATTTTTTTGAAATATAAAAGAACATATATTATCTGGCATATAGTTTGAATATTTATTTTCTCTAAAATATTCAAAAATGGATTCATTTCCTAAAATAGCTGCATATTTATAGTATAATTCAATAAGTTTTTTTTTTAATAATTCTTTTGATTCTGGACTATATATTTCAGTAATTTCTAAATATTTTAAACATTTTTCAAAAAATGAAATATTGCCTTTCTTTGCCTCTTTTTTAAAAGAATTTTCAGTTTTAGTTAAATCTTGTTTTAATTTTTGTTCTTTAGTTAATTCGCGAATAAAATATTTTTTCCATAATAGTGCATACTCATTAGATGTAGTCATTTTATGTTCAAAATAATTAAATTTTATATTAAAATATAATACTAAAATTAAAGTAGTTAAATACTAATAATAAAATACTCAATATAAAAAAAAATATTAATAATTAGCTGTCATTTTTTTTTATAAATATATAAATATTTTTATATAGGTTTAGATATTTAAGTTAAATTTTTTAATAATACAACTTTTATTATTCAAAATATTATTGAAATAAATATAAATGAAATAAAAGAATATAATAATTTTAAAAATAAAATTATTAAATATAATATTGAAAGATATAATATTGAAAGATATAATTTATTCAAATATAATCAAATAATTATTAATGATTTAATAATTTTAAATAATAATATTTTATGTAAAAGTAAAAAATCAATAATTATTAATAAAATATACTCAATACAATTAAAATATTTAATATAATTGATAAATAAATATGATATTTAAAAAAATATAAATACGTATAAATAAAAATTGTCATTTTTTTATAAATTATTTTATTTAATTATGAATAAAACCTTTAATTTTATCAATCCATTCATTAATAATAGTTGGATTTATATCAGTATCTACATTAGAATCAATAACTAAAACTTCATCATTTATATTTTTAATCATATCTTCATGATAATTATGACAATTTTCTAAATAATCTAGTGGAATATTTGATTCTCCATCTCTATTTCTTTTTGAAATTCTTTCAAAGCATACTTCTGGCTTTGTTTTTAAATAAATCACTTTTTGAGTCTTTTGTATATCTGCAAAATGATCAAACCATTTTAAATAGATTGAATACTCAATATCTTCTATTTTACCGCTATCGTGTAACATTTTTGCGAAAACATATCTATCTGTATTTAAACATCGTTCTGTAATAATAATTTTGTTAGGGTTTTCTTCAATTGCTTTTTTTAATAAATTTAATCTTGAAATATAAGCCATCATTTGAAAAGCAAATGAATATTTTTCTTGATTTTCATAAAATTTTTGTAATATAGTAATTCCATTTTTATCTTTTATACTTTCCCATTCATCAATTGGTTCTTGAAGAAAAATTATATTATTTGTTTCTATTAATATACTTTTCAATCTTCTTAGTAATGTTGATTTACCAGAACCAATACTACCTTCAACTGAAATAATTTGAGACATAATTAATACTTAATTAATTTATATTTATATAACTTTAAATTAAATATTCATTTTTTTTTATTTTTTTAATAAAAATTATTATAAATTAAATCTTGTTCTAATAAAATTTATAATTCTTGATTCATCAATAAATTTTGACCAATCTAATGTAAATAAAATAATAATACCGTATAAAAATAATAATAAACGTGATTGAGTATCAATTTCAGGAGGGTTTATATGTCTTGGATAAAATAAATATAATAGTAATATTGACATTGATATTACAAAAACAACTTCAAGTTGATCTTTATAAAATACGATTCTTGAATCGTATTCATCATCTCTCCCCTTAATTTTTAAATAAATATGTGTTGCTACTAATATTCCATAAATTAATTTTGTTAATAAAATAAATACAATAAAATAATCATACCATTTATTAAATTTCATACCAAAAATCATTTATATTTTACTATTAATATATATATTTTTTTCAAAAATTAATTAAAAATCTGTCAATATAAAATAATTTATAATATATAATATATAAATCATACTATCATGAAATATAATATTATTATAAAAAATAAAAATAAAAAAAATAAAATAATAAAATGGAGTAAATACAAACCTATAAAATATAATTGTACATATGTTATTGATTTTGAAGATAATGAAAAAACTAAAGTATTTTTTAGGCCAACTAGATTAGGTATATTTGAAGGTATTAAATATTCAAAAATAAATGAATATAATAATGGTGAAGAAGCTATCTCTTTTTTTAAATCTCTTATAAATAATGATAGTATGTTAAATATTATTTATATCAAACAAACGTCAATTGATTGGAACAGACTTAATAATGAATTAACAGAAATGAGATATTGGTAAATATTATTTTGGAAATAATATTTAGTATTATTATATAGATTATGGAATTAACATTTGATTTAATTAAAGATTATTTTAAAGATAAAAAATTCATAACAGCTATTATTATAATTTTAAGTTTAACAATAAGTTTATTAAAAATGAATGTTATATCATATGTTACAGCAAATATTATACAATCAATTAATAGTAAAGATAAAAATAAAAGTTATACTTATTTATATTATTTTATAATAATAATTGCAGCATATACTTTGCTTTTTGGTTTATATAAACTTTTAAAAAGTAAAATTTTAATTGATTTAAAATATTCATTCAGAAACAATATAATTAAAAAATTATTTTTATTTAATAATAAAAATTATAATGAAATTAATTTTAGTAAACTTAATTCTCCTACTATCCGATTATCAAATCATATTTATCATATAATAAATGTAATTTTCACAACAATATTACCAAATATTACGGTTTTATTTGTAATATTTGCATTTTTCGTATATAAAAATATTGTTATTGGAAGTATATTTTTAATTGGAAATATTATTGTGATAACTTATATATTATATTATTTAAAAAATATAATTAATTTAACTAAAAATTATGAATCAAAAATAACATATAGTGAATCTTATATTGTTGAAATTTTAAATAATTTTGATAAAATTATATTTAGAGGAAACAAAGATGAAGAAATTGAAAAATTTGATAGTATTATAAAAGATACATCTGCTACTGGTTTTGATTCAGATAAATATATAAATTATCATATAATAATAATAAGTATTATTGTTTCTGTTATGATTTTTTTTATAATATCTTATATGTTATATTTATTTTATAATAATAATATTAGTGCAACAATATTTATTACTTTTTTAACAATATTGTTACTTTATAAAGATACAATAATAAATACATTTAATAATTCAACTGATATATTATATTTTTATAGTAATATTAAAGTTTTTTCAGATATATTACAGAATATAATTATTGAAAGTAATAATATAGAAGAAGGATCTATTAAAAAATTAAATTTTAATACTATCAGATTTGAAAATGTTAATTTTATTTATAAAAAAAACAATATATTTACTAATTTTAATTTAGAATTAAATACTGATAAAATTATTGGAATAACAGGAATATCTGGAAAAGGGAAATCAACTTTAATGAAATTATTAATAAATATGTATCAATATGAAGGCAATATTTATATAGATAGTATAAATACAAGAAATATTGATACAAAATATATTAGAAAAAATATTATTTATGTTAGTCAAAATGGTAAATTATTTGATGATTATATAATTAAAAATATTTTTTATGGATGTGATAAAAAAGATGATTATTATTTATCTAAAAAGCATTTAGAATATATAATGCAATACAAGAAAATAAGAGAGTTATATAAAGATATTGATTTACATAATAAAAAAGCAGGTATGTTAGGAGAAAATATGTCAGGAGGACAAAGACAAGTTATAAATATTATAAATGGATTAATAGTACCTTCTAAAATAGTAATCCTTGATGAACCAACAAATGCATTAGATATTGAGTTAAAAAGAGAGATTATTCAAGTAATAAAATATTTTAAAAACTATAAAAATGCAATTATTATTATTTCACATGATAGTGATATTTATCCAATTTTTGAAGAAACTGTACATTTAAAAAATTAAGATTTTATGTTCAATATACTATCTAATACCAATAACATTACAATTATAAAAAAAATAATTAATGAATGTAATTTAATCTCTTCTTTTAGATAAAATTTAGAATATAAAACTACAATAATAAAACTTGTTATTAAAAAAATAATATGTATAAAAATAATTTGAAAGCTTCTACCAAAATAATAAAAAGTTGGTATTTTAATTAAGTATGAACATATTCCTAATATTAATGAAATAATAAGAATATATTTAAATTTAATATTATTTTCTTGTCCAAATCTAAAATAATAACTTCCAAATGTATATAATAAAGCTGATAATGTTAATCCTATAAAGAAGAATAAATAAGTTATTATATTACTCATATATTATTAATATATAAATATTTCAAACTAATAAAATTAAAATAATATTTAGAATGATAAAAATATATAATAATAGCTAATAAAATGAATAATCTTAAAAGTGAATTTGATTTTTATAAATTAAAAAAATGGGTAAAAGTAGATAATTTACATTGGTGGAGATTAGTATTGAAAAAAGATGCTATTCCTTTTATAGAAAAACATATACATCTTATACAATTTGAAGATAAAAAAAGATTATCAAGAAATCCATTTGCAATACCTATATTAAGAAAATATCCAGAAAAAATTTCTTGGAATGATCTTGTTGAAAATCCAAATTGTATAGATTTAATCGAAGAGCATATAGATGTTTGTTTTAAACATTTAAGTTGGAATGGTAAAATAGAATTACTTGGACATCCTAATTTTATATATCTTATAAATAAATATAGTGATAAAATAGTAGATGAATTATTATCAATAGATTGTTTACCTACTATTGCTAGAATAGAAAATGTAGATTATCTTAATTTATTAGATAAATATATGACAAAATATCCTAATAAATTACCTTCTCATGAATGTGAATATTTTTGGGGTGGTTTAGTTAAAAATCCTAATGCATTATATATTATAAAAAAATATTTACATGAAATATCATCTTATGCATGGCAAATATTAGCAAGTAATCCTAATGCTGTATCAATAATAGAAGAAAACTTGGAACAATTGAATGAACAAGGATGGAATAATTTATCTAAAAATATTAATGCAATTCCATTATTAAAAAAACATATAGATAAAATTAATTGGTTTAATTTATCTAATAATAAAAATGGTGGTGAAATATTTGAAGAATACCCTGAAAAAATTCAATGTTATTCATTCTTAGATTATGATAATTTTTCAATAAATTCACCTATTTTTGAATATGATTATGATGCAATAAAAAAAAGATGTTTTATTATTAAAGAAGAACTTATGCAAGTGGCATTACATCCATCTAGAATTAAAAAATATTTAGAATATGGAATTTCTATTGAAGAATTAGATAATTATATATAAAAAAAATTGATTATTAAATTATTAAGTATTTTATTATTTGTTATATTGTTTTATAACAAAAATGTCAGAGTTATTAAAAAAACCTGTTAAAGAAAAGCGTGAATTGAAAAAATTATCAATTTTGAATGATTCTGGTAATTTTTCAAAAGATGATATAACTATAAGTGGTAATTTTTGGTATTATTTAAATATTTTAATTAAAAACTTGAATTATCCTCGATTTAAAGGTTATTTTAATAAAACTTTATTTTTATATCCAAGATTTAAAAAATCAGAACTTACTAAACAAGGTGAGATTTCTGATTATTTCAGAAGATGTCAGTTTATTTCAATATTACAAATAATGGCTTTTACAAATAATGCACTTCCATTTTTAAATAAAAAACAACTTTTTATTAAAATTGGGCCAAGCAAAAATAATAAAAAAAATTGTGTATTAATTGATGATTCTACGATGTCAAATTCTGAAAATGATGAAGTTCGCGATACTATTGGGTCTGAAGAAGAACCACATAGAGGATATAAAATGTTTATGCAATTAAGTAGTGAACATAATATTAATTTTATTAATGCACTCTACTACACTTATTTAGACTTTTTAAAAATCATTGTTATGATAAATGACGGAGATTATATATCATTTGATCCTATTTTAAAATTACAAGAAATAGTAAATTATTGTAAAATAAAAAATTATGAACATGTAATTTATTCTTTAGCATGTGAAATTCATGATACCCCTCATGAGTTATCATATGATGAACAAATAGGTCTATTTGATGATACTAGTAATTTATATAAATTATGGAATGATGGATTTGTAACAGATAATCAAGGCAAATTAAGAATTCTTTTATTAGGAATTTACTTTGATAAATTTGTAGAAAAATCATATTAATTTAATTGCAATATTACGTTTATCTCCATATACATCAATAACAATATAACCATTTTTACCAATATTATAACCTGTACAAGATACTATTTTAATTATATATTTTTCTCCATCTACATATGATCCATCAGATGATGTATATTGATTTAATCCAAAAATAGATGATCCATTACTTAGTTGAACAATTATTTCTTCAGAAACATTATATAATGTTGGATAAGTACTACTAACAATATTTATAATATTAAATTGAATTTTACCAACATTTATATTAGAATTATTATATAATGTTGTAATATTTACTGTAGAATTTACATATGATCCAACTAATCCTGGTTGATCTGGTAAATATTTATTTGTAAAACTTACAAAATCACTTTTATTATAATAATAATAATTTATATTTGGATATAAAGTACCTAAAAGAGTAATAGTTTGATCTTTATATGTTTTATAGTATGCTTTTAAATTTGTTAAATCATATACAGCAGTATATTGTGTAAAATCAATACTTTCAGGGTTTGTTGTACCATCTCTAACTGTTCCATATACTATATCAAAATTATTATTAAAATGAAAAATAGTTCCAATGTTAGAATTATTGTATGAAGGTATAATCATACCTTGGCTTAATATATACGCTCTTTGAAATCTACTTATACTACTATAATCTCCTGGCATACCAACTAATCCTTTTCCTAATCCACAATATAAATCATCTGGAGGATTAGTATATGTAAAATTGTTAGTATTTAATAAAACTTCTAACTTTTCAACTTGTTCAGGATATGTTGGATTATTTGCACATACTTTATATTTTGAATTATCATAAATAATTAATTCTCCGTTATTTGTTTCAACAATTATAGTATTACCTTTATTATCTGAAATAAACCAATGAAGTGGTATAACACCATTAAACGGTGGTCCATATGGTTGCTGAGTTACATTAATATTTTTTCCTAAATTTATTACATCTTCTACTGATTTAGCATTATTTAAAAAATAACCGCATACTTCATAACTTGCTAAGTTAATTTTATGTTTTACTATATTTTCATTATAGCTATAACTACATTTGAAGTAAAAAGCCATTACACATAATCCATTAATATTTATTCCATCTATAAAAACTGTTCCACCTAATGTAGAACCCATAATAGTGTCAGTAATAACAGGTTGATATTCTAAAATAGCTCCAAATTCAAGTGTTCTTGATTGATAACAATTGCCATTTTGATCTATTATAAATAATCCAGTACACATTTATATATTTAGGTAATATTATTTTATAAATTTCGATATAATTAAATTATTATAAAAAAATTGAAATATTTATACTAATATATTCAAAAGATTATTAAATAAATTAATAAATTTAAAATGAATGATTCAAATATAATTACTGAATATAAAAAACTATTAAAAAAAGGATTACACAATATTAGTATTGGTAATGAAGCTAGTTTAGAAGATCATTTATTATGTAATAAAAATGATTTGAATCATTTAAAAATGATAAATAATTATGTTTATACGACTTATAGTACGAATCATAATGATAAAACATATTCATTAGATTTATTTATATTAAATAGTTATTCAAAATTACTTATTGATAAATTAAAATCTAAAGATTATTGGTTTATATTTAAAGATAATAATAAATTATTGATAAATATTGATAGTAATTTAAATAATAGTAAATACAAAGAGACAATCACTATTGAAAGAGAAAAAGCATTATATCTTGATAAAAAGTATTGGACAGAATTATCTAGTAATGATAATATTGTAACTTTTGAAAGATATGCAGATACATATTTTTTGAGTAATAATAATATTGATGATTTAAAGAAAAATCTATTTTCAGAAAATAATTTATTAAAAGAATTATCATTTGATTATGATTCTGAAGATTATGATATAAATTATGATTTATTAGTAAATAATGTTTCTTATTTTATTATAGAAGATCCAATTATTGGAAGAAAATCATTATATAATGAGTTACTTAATATATTAGAAGAGTTAGTCATGTTTGAGAAATGACTAAAAAAATTGAAAAATATTTTTATAAAATAATATATATTTTATAATAATAATAAATTAATTATGAGTTGTATAAACACTTTCCCAAATTATGCTCAAAATAATGAAACACTTGATATTTTATATCCTAGAATTCAAATAGAAGATATTGAACATACTATAATTAAAATATTAGATAAACATTCTGAAATATGCAAATATTATATAAATATTACAGATGCATCTTTTAATGTTAGTTTTAATGTTGATGAAAATCAACTTAATGCAATGATTCAAACATCTTTTCAAATAAATATATATAAATTTGATAATAAACCAGCAATTATATTCTCAAAAGAGATACATGAACATCCACAATGGAATATTATTTTAGTTGATTTATTAAAAAAATTAAAATAATATTTATTTTTTTAGAAAATATTATTAATGTGAATTATAAATGTAGAGTTATTTTATGATAACTGATGATGAAATATTTAAAATTAAAAATTATATAGAAGGAACAATAAAATCAATGTTAGGTTGGTATAATTTAAAAAATGATAATGAAAAAGATATTATTACTATAATAACTTATTATATATTGAATAAATTTATAAATGAAAATGTAAAATATAATAAATATTATTATTATTATTTTTATAAAAATAATATTTTTAATATTAACATTATTAAAAAAAATGATAAATATGATTTAATTTTTAATGAAAAACTAGATAAAAACAATAATAATATATGTACATTTAATATTGTTACGAATAAAGATTATATTATTTTTGAAAAAATTGATTATTTAAAATTTAGAAATATAACTTCTAAATTTACGAAATTATTGTAAAAATAAAATATAAAGATAATTTAATTAATATATTTAAAAATGGAATGTTCAATATGCATTGATACTAAAAAGGAAGATTTATTTTATAGGTGTAATGCTTGTAAATATACAACTTGTATAGATTGTAATAAGACATATTTATTATCTTCTACACAAGATCCACATTGTATTAATTGTAGGTCAGTTATACCATATGATATTTTTTTAGATAAATTTAATGAAAAATGGATTTTTGGTAAATATAAGAAGCATAGATATGATGTTTTATGGGATCGTGAAAAGAGTCTTATTCCGCAAACGATGCATCATATTGGATTAAAAAATAAAGAGAAAGAAATACGTAAAAAACAGGCTTTATTATATGAAGAAATAAAAAAATTAGAACAAGAGATAAGTAATTTGAATTTAACTTCTAAAAAGAGTATTATCAAGTTTAATTATATATATTCTTGTCCAAAAAATAATTGTAAAGGTTTTTTAAATAATGAATATATGTGTGAAATTTGTGAATCAAATATTTGCAAAGATTGTTATACTATAATAAATGAAGAAGGTAAGAATAATCATAAATGTGATCCTGAAATGATAGAAACATTTAATGCAATTAAGAAAGAGGCAAAACCATGTCCAAATTGTGGTGAGTTTATTTCAAAAATAAATGGTTGTGATCAGATGTTTTGTACTATTTGTGGCACGGGTTTTAGTTGGAAAACTGGTAATATTGAGAAAGGCATTATTCATAATCCTCATGCTCATACATTTTTTCAAAATAATCCTGAAGCACAGCAAAATTATCTAAATGCAGTAAATGGAAATAATGGTTGTAGAAATCATCTTCCAACACATATATTTTTAGATGTTATTCGATATGAAAATAAAGAATTATATAATTATCTTGTAAATATTCATAGAAAAGTCTCTGAATTTAGGGCATATAATCGTGTTCGATATTTAGCAATATTGGAAGATAATTTAGATAAAAATCTTGATATTCGACTAGATTATGTTAATAATATTAAAAATGAGAAGAAGATTAAAGAAGATTTGCATAGAAGAGATAAAAAAATTTATTTTAAAAAGCAGATTTCGCAAATAATACTTTATGCATTTGATATTGCAGAAATTATATTTTGGAATTTTCATGATGATATTCAAAAAAACAAAGATGAAGTGATTACTATATCAGAAAAATATTTAAATTTATTTAAGGAGATAATAAATGATACAAATAATAGTTTAAAGAAGATATCTACTAAGTTTAATTATACTACATTATATCTTTTAAATAAAGATTTTAGAGCACCTTATATTGGTTAATATTTATACAAAAAATTATAAATTTAAAAATTATTAACAATAAAAATATTGTTAATAATTCATTTTATTAAATTATTAAAATCCGAAAGGATTATTATTATTATTTTCTATACTTAATTGATTATAAAATTCAATTGCTTGATCTTTATTTTTATCATATATATCTGTTAATAATGCCTCAACACTCTTTTGTATTTGTTTATCATTTTTATACATTTCATATTTATTATCTATAATGGATGTTTGATCTTTTGTGAAATCAGCTTCTATAGATGAATTGTTAATAACATCATCTTTTATTCGATGTAATTCATTTTTTAATTTTTCCATAGATAGATTTACAATTTCACTTTTATCCATATTTTTATATGTATTATCAGAGTTATAAACAAATCCAATATTTTGATCTTTATCAATAATAACATTTAAATTATTCCTATTTTCCAATATTTTTTTTAATAGATCGGTATATTTATGATTACCTAATAATATAAGATGTTTTAAATGAATATCAATATGTTCAGTAATCCATTCTTTATCAAAAGGCACTGGTATATTATTACCCATATTTGGAATAATTATAATATTATTTATAATATTATGTTGATTTTCTATATTAACATTATTAACGTTATTCACATTATTAATATTATTAATATTATTAATAATTGGTTTATTTATATTATTATCAATATTATCGACATTATTGATATTATCTTGAATATCATAATTTATTATTATATTATTTTCATCTTTTTTTTTACAATAATTTTTGATATGCTTGTCTAAAACGTAATTATTACAATATGATTTTAAACAATAATTGCATTTAAATTTATTTTTTGTTCTATCACATTTTTTAATAAGAGATATTACATCGCATTCATCATCATTATATTGGAATGCATCTAATGATTTAGAGCATTTTTTTTTTCTATTTAGGTGGTCTTTCATAGAACTTTTTCTATTTGTTATAAATTTACACCTTAAACATTCATAAAAATTATCATTCATTTTATATTTATATATATGATTATATATTTAATTGCTTTTATCTTTAAATAATTTTCATTTTTTTTAATTATTTTAATAATAATATTAATTGTTAATGTTAATTATTACATCTTTTTAATCAATATTATTGATAAAGTATAAAAATACCACATATTAAAATGGTTATTTTCATATAAAAATATATTTATAAAGGTTTTAGAAATATTTTTTATTGATAAAAATAAATATTTTTAGAAATATTTATTGTATACATTGATATATTAAAAATCCCATTTTTCAAACCCATTTTTTTGTAAAAATAACTCTTTTAATAATAAATTATTTGTATATTTTTATTATTTTATAAATTTAACGGTGTATAAAATTAATATTTTGCAGAATTTTTAGCCTATTGATAAATTCTGCATTTTATTAATTGATTAATTATTGTATTTCTCTATTTTTTCTTAAAAAACAGCTATCAATAAATTAATAATTTGCAGAAAAATTTGCAGAATTTTACGAAAAAAAAAAACACAACTTTGGTGTAATTTTTTTTTTAATTTTCAAATTTTAAAATTTAAATTTTCATTTTTAAAAAATAAAATACTACAAAAACATGTTTTTTTTTTCTCGAAAATTCTGCAAATTTTTCTGCAAATTATTAATTTATTGATACCCTATTTTTAACTATTTTTTAATAAATACAATAAATATACAATTAATAAAATGCAGAATTTATCAATACCCCTAAAATTCTGCAAAATATTAATTTTTGGCCTCCTTGTTAAATTTCTTTTGTTAAAAATATTTTTTTTAAAAAAATAAATAATAAAATGTTTGATTAAAAATAATCAGTGTACGTCTAAGGCATTTTTTTAGTGATTTTGCTCTATTTTTTTTTTTCCAAAAGTTATAGCAATTTTTCATTTTTGAAAAAATGAAAATTCAGCAAAATCTATGCACGTCTTGGGTATTTTCAGCCAATAGTAAATGCTTGTTTTTAAAAATGTAAAATTTTAATTTTAACAAAAGAAAAATCAGTCAAAAAAATGATTTTTAGGTGTCAAAAATTCAGCAAAATCTATGCACGTGTCATGCATTTTCAGCCAACAGTAAAATTTGTTCTTTAAAAAATCATTTTTTAAAAAGTAACAAATAAAAAAGAACGGTAAATTTGGTAGCTCTAAAAAAATCAATTTTTGAAGGTGTGCAAAATTCAGCAAAATCAGTGCACGTGTCATGCATTTTCAGCCAACAGTAAAATTTGTTCTTTAAAAAATCATTTTTAAAAAAGTAACAAATAAAAAATAACGGTAAAAAAATACAAAAAAAATATTTTTATTAAAATTTATTTTTATAAAATCTGCATTTTTAATAATTATATTATAATAATGAGTAAAAAAAATACAATAAAAATGTGAAATTTTAATAATTTAAAATATTAATACAATAATTATTAATCTAAATTTATAAAAAGTAATTTTTAAAATTCTGCATTTTATAAAAAGAAATGTGCAACATTGAGGATTAAAATGCAATAAAAGTGTGAAATTTTTAAAGACAAAAACTTTTTAAACAATAATCATTATAGTCATAATAGTGTGCAAAAAGTCTTGAAAAGTCTTGAAAATCTTAATATTTGTAATATTTTGCATTTTTTTTAAATTCTGTATTTTTTGTGAGGAGAAAAATACAATAAAAATGTGAATTTTTTAATAATAAAAATAATATAACAATAATTATTAGTCTAATTTTATAAAAAGTAATTTTTAAAATTCTGCATTTTATAACAAGAAATGTGCAACATTGATGAATAATTATCAATAAAAATGTGAAATTTTTAAAGACAAAAACTTTTTAAACAATAATCATTATAGTCATAATAGTGTGCAAAAAGTCTTGAAAAGTCTTGAAAAT
>JACCDO010073134.1_pt1 | contig 20140 bp, 18 predicted proteins | sample 7446101 | NCBI WGS metagenome assembly JACCDO01 (sample SAMN15323440, study PRJNA562643) | freshwater metagenome | isolation source: river surface water | place: USA:Blue River Watershed | collected 2017-08-16
TGATGAACCTTTAATCCAAACTGGTTTTGAAAGTTATATTCCACAATTAGTTTCTGATAGATTTACTAAGAAAGCTAAAAAAGATGGAGTTATTACTAGTATAGAAAATAGAATTATCAAAATCAAATATAATGATAATACAGAAGATATTATTAATTGTAATGATATTAAATCTAGAACTAAAAGAGGTATTTATATACCAACAAGTTATACAATTTTAGCTAGTCTTAATCAAAAGATTAAGAAAGGTGATATACTTGCTGCTACTAGTTCATTAAAATCTGGTAAATTATCAATAGGTAAAAATATTAATATTGCTTTATTACCATATATGGGTATGAACTTTGAAGATGGTTGGGTAGTTACTAATACAATAGATAAGAAATTTAAAAATAAAATTTTAAAAAGAATTATCATTCCAATATCTCCAGATGCAAAAATTAATGATATAAATATAAGTCAAAATCTAGTTACAAAACCAGGTGATTTATTAATCAGTTATATGATGGATAAATACTTAGAAGATATATATAATAATATTGATATTGATGATGAGGAAGTATTCTCAGGATTAGTAAAAAAAGATAAAGATACAAGTTACTATTCTCCAGGTGGAACAATTAAAGAAGTTATTGTAAAAATTAATAATTTAAAAACAACACCAAAAGAAGTAAGAAGACTTTATAATAACATTATAACACCAATTAATGAAAAGATTCAAGTTTGTGAATTACAAGTAAAAGATATACTTGATACAAAACAAAAGAAAGAAAGTTTATTTAATTGTATGGGTGATACTGAAAATATTAATATGTTAAAAATAGGGAATCATAAATTTCAAGGTAAAGAATATGAAGGTAGTATCATAGAGATTTATATTGAAACAGAGAATCCTTTAATGAATGGTACAAAATTTACTCTAGCAAATACTGGAGGTAAAGGTACAGTTCAATATATTATTCCAGAGGGTAAAGAACCAAGATCAGTAGGTACAAATATGCAGATAGATTTTATTCCTACTAGTATCGGTATTATAAAAAGAAAAAATATTAGTATTATTCTTATGATTTATTTAGGAAAGGTAATGTATTTCTTAAATGAAATTTGTAAAGAGATGGTAAATACTAATAAAGATATATCTATTATTGAAAAAACAGTTATGAGTGTTTTTAGTCATTTAGATAAAACACAAGATAATATTGTTTTAAAACAATTAAAAGAATTCTTTAAAAATTCACCTGATTATATTAAAAATTTAATCAGAAAATCAGATAGTTTAAACAAACCACTTTTTCCAGCAATTGTTCCACCATTTAAGAACAAATTAAAAGTATCAAATATTAGAGATGCTGCAAAAGAGATTCACGTTCCTTTAAATGAAAAAGTATATATTCCAGAGTTAAATATTACAACTGAAACAGAAGTGCCAGTAGGAATTTTACCTATATATTTATTAGAACATTTTCCAAAAGCGATGAGTTCAGTTAGAGGAAGTTTATTTAATAAAAGAGAATTTATTAGTAATCAAGGTGTATCTGGAACTAAAGAAAAAGCAGGTGCGAATAAAATAGGTCTTTATGATATTAATAGTTTATTAACTAAACAACCATATAGTTTAATAAAAGAACTTCATGCATTGAAATCTGATTCTAATAAAGCTAGAAATCAATTAATGAAAAGTATTCTTAAATTAGAAAAAGGTCAGTTACCAGACATTGATAGTATTGAAGTAGATAGAGAACAAGATTTACCATCAAAAAGATGGGGAGAGGTATTATTTTATGGGGCTGGTTTAAAACCTGATTTATAGAATAATAATAATTGCCGCCGCGCGGCGGCAATTATTTAAATCATTACTTTTTTAAAATTCATTTTCCATTTTAATTTTTTTAAAATTGAAAAATGGCAAATGGATATATATCATTTTGCCGCCGCCGCGCAACGGCAATAAAATGGTAGATTTGCAAATTTCAAAATTTAAAATGGAAAAAGTTAAAGCCATTTTCAATTTTTAAAAAAGTAATGATAATATATATTGCCGCCGCGCGGCGGCAATATTAAGGTATAGATATAATTATTTAAGGGAACATTAATGAAAGCAGAAACAAATAAGATTATGATTGATCAAATTGAACATGAAATATTTAAAATACCATTATTTGAAAAAGAATTTCCACATATTTTTATTCAAAATGCGTTATTTGATTCAAGATTTAGATTTAGTACTAATTATAAAAAATTGAATAAAGATTTTGGAATTAAAATTGAAATTTATAGAGATATTGCAAATATTAAAAATGAATTAAAGAATGTTTTATTTGATTTAGTTGTAGATGACAATAAAAATTTATTTTATAAATTTAAACCAATATTTAAAGAATTTAATATTAATTTTTATTACCAAAATTTAAGTAGAGTAAAAATTATTGAAAACAATAATATTATTATTGAAAAATTAAGAATACAAGAAACAGAAGGCGATAATGTTATAAATACTACTATAATTCTTATAACTAAAAATTATAATGAAAATAATAGGGAAAAAATTAGTCAAGGTATTTTCTTTAGTTCGGATTCTTATTATGATATTTATAATATTGATTTCAAAAAATTAAATCAAAAGATTACTCAGAATATTACTCCAAAAAAATCTAAAAATTAAGGATTATTATGGAACCATCAATATTAATACATAATTATTATATTGACTTTTTAAAAAATTTAAGAGAAACTATTAATGATTTATTTAAAGATACTATAAAAAATTTTGAATTTAATTATGGTAGTAAAACTATTCATCAATATAATTTATATAAAAATTTAGATCAAGAGTATCCAAAATGTATTATTAATATTACAGATATTGATAGTATGGATAATAGTACATTTAGAAATAATAATTTAACTGAGGGAACTCAATTATATTCAAAACTATGTGAGAATTTTACTAGAGAAGAATTAATTGCGGTATCTTTTAGATGGGTAAAAATAAATTATAATATTGTTTTGCTATTCGAAAATGGTATGGATGTTTTAAACTATAATGATGTATTAATTCAAAAATATCCAAAAAATTTTACATATTATGAAAAAGAATATAAAAGTTTTATAGATATAAGTGGTATTACAAAATGGCAACAAAAAGATAATACCGATAATGTATTTTTAAGATTAACACATACTGATAATGTTAATCATATGTTATGTTATTATAATTTAGAACCAAGATATAAATTAAATGCTATTAACAAAATGGTAGATAATAATTTAATGAAATTTAATATAACTATTGATTATGAAGCAGAGTTAAAAATTCCAAACTTTATAAAATTATTGGAATCTTCTGGTACGGTTGAGGATATTATTGTTCAAATTGGTTTAGAAAAATTAACTTTTGATACTCCTAATCCAGTATTAACTGTTAATAATACCTTTAATAAAAATAATATAATTAATACATTAATTATAGAGAAAAAAGATATTGTTAATATAAATACAGAAGATAATCCAAAATATACAATACAAATAATGGACGAATATATTGAATTAATTGCAAACCATTCATTGGGAATTTGGTACAAAGAACAATTAATTGATATGTTACCAGATGATTATAATATAGTTAATGAAACTACTAAAGATAATCACGGTACAAATATTACAATTAATAAATATATACAATTTGATATAATTAAATACAAGTTAATAAATGAATTTTTACAAGAATTAGTTGCTAAAGATACATTTAAAGATTTATACTTATTTGTATACAATTAGAAACATTTAGAAATTATTTAGAAATTTAGAAATTTAGAAATCATTTAGAAAGTAATAACACATAAAAGTGTAATAACACTTAGTAGTGTAATAACATACATAGTATGTAAAATAAAAAGAAAAAAGGTATAATATTATGCAAAGAGAACACGTTTTTAATACAGTATTTAATTCATTAATTACTGAAGCAACGCTTAATGTATTAGGTGATGCAAGAGATAATATGGTAAATTCATTAACTATGAATTTAATGAACAAAAATGGTAAAGTATCAATTGAAGAATCAGAATTTTTTGGTAGAATAGTTGATAGAGTTATTATGGAATCTACAAGTGATTTTATTCCAGAAGAAGTTGATATTCCTGATGAAAGTGGTCAAGAGCCTGTTGAGTTATGGGATGCTGCTGGAAATAAATATGTATTCCAAGATGGTCAATTATATAATGCTGAAGATGATGGTGAAGATGATGGTGAAGGTGAATTAGATCCTGCTGCTGTACCTGCTGATGCTTTAGATCCTGCTGATGCTGCTACTACTCCTGATGACGTTCCTGCTGACGTTCCTGCTGATGTACCTGCTTCTGCTGATGTACCTGCTGATGCTGCTCCAGCTTCTGCTGATACTGATGGTGACGGTGATACTAGTGGTGATATTGATGGTGATGGTGATGGTGATGGTGAAGAAGAAGAAGAAGAAATGGAAGAAAATACTAAAATCTCAAAAGATTTAGAAAATATTGAAGAATCAACTTTAAATTCACATGATGCTGTAAGAAATATCATGAATAAATTAATCAGATAGAAGAGGGTATAAAAATGAAATATGCAAATGAAATGAAAAATATTAATCTAATATTAGAAAATATCGCGTTAGATAGTAAAATCCAAATGTTAGAAGAAAATGAAGCAAACCCAAATACTTTTACTGAATTAGATGTTTTAAGAACACAAAAACTTTTACAAGAAAATTTAAAAGTAATTTCTAAAACTTTTGAAAATGGTATGTTAGAAGAAGTTCAAACTACAATAGCAGATTTAACACCTTATGTTATTGAAGAAGCTATGCAATTAACTGATCAATTACTACAAGAATTTAGTGAAGATGAAGTTCAACAATTAATTGCTAATGATAATGAATCTAACTATGGTGCTGAAGCAGCTGGTGCTCTTGGTTTAAGTGGTTTAATTGCACATTATTTAGCTAATAAAAAATCTGCTCCTGCTTTACCTTATAATGGTTCAAATGGTTCAAATGGTTCAAATGGTGGTGGTGATGGTGGTCCAATCCCTCAATTACCTCCAAGAACACCTGCTTATTATACTGCAAATGGTAGATTTAGAAGATCGAAGCCTTTATATAGATAATAAGGATATATTATGAAAATATTCTTAAGAAGTTTTATTGAAGAGTCTTTAATGGATTCTTTAAAAGAAAATTGGGGTAAATTAGCAGTAGGAGGCGCAGCATTGGCAGGAGCTAATGCTGGAGCATTTGGAGATGAGTTTCAAAATTTAACTCATGCAGGTATTGATAATATCAAATCTGGTATTAGAGATACAGTTGATTATTATAAACAAGATAATAACGCTGCACCAGCTGCTCATCCTGCTCAAACACATCAAACAAATCATACACCACCTCCAGTAAAAAATGGTTTTGGTAATGATGTTGTTGATAATTTACATAAAGCAAAAAATGATTTAGTAAATGCACACGAAAAATCTATTGATAATATTTCAAATGCTGAAGCAAATGAAAGAAGAATTAGAGACGTTAAATCTGAAGAAGATGGAGTATTCTCAAATATGACAAATTCTGTTAGAAATGCTGTTACTGATAATCCTTTAACTTTTGGTGGTTTAGGTGCTGCTGGTCTAGGTTATGCTTATATGAAAAAAGGTAGAAAATAATATAAGTATTACATCGTAATATAATTATTATAAAAAATATTAAAAGGGTACATTATGTACCCTTTTTCTCCGTGGAGAAAAAATTATGAAAATAAAATTAAAACAAATTATGGAACAAAATTTTTTAGATTTTAAAAGAAAATATTTAATTAATATGAGCCAAATGCGCAATGGCTTATCAAATTCTAATAATTCTGATAACTCTAACTCTAATACTGTTAATAATAGAGAACAATTAAATAAAAGTATGCAAACTATTACTGGTAATTCTAAAGGTGTTTTTGCTGGAACTAAAGAAAGTATTGGAATGTTAAAAAATCAAGAAAAAAATACTGCTTTAACTTCTTTAAATAAAAATAATAATACAAAAAATATTACTGAATCAAACGAAAATATTAGAAATAATAATTTATTAAATGATGGTATTAAAAAAATAACTGTTGATAATATGGTACATCCATATACAAAAGAAAAAAGTAAAATACTTGTAGATAATAAGAATACTACTAATAATAATACAAATAATTCAAATCAAAATACTGATAATTTTTATAGTATTAAAGCTAAAGAAAGTCCAGCTAAATTAACTCGAGGTGTTGTACCTTATGGAAAATGGAGAAAACCTACTAGAGAAAATCCTCAAGGTAGACCAACACCAATTCTACATAACAATTTTAAAAGGTATCTGAATGGATAAAATTTCGATACAAAATGTTCCTACTATGGATTTGGTACAAGCATTACCCTTAAATGGTAGTGGTTTACATTTTTTTGATACAACTCTTGATCCAAATAATTTATTAGCAATAAATGAATTATTAAAACCAAGTATTAAAACAAAATATCAAAGATATATTAATGAATTAAATTTAAAAGAAAATTATAGTTATGTCCCTTTTGAAGATAACTACAAATTTAGACCAGATTTAATATCACGAAAATATTATGGGTCAGATTATTTTTATCCTTTAGTATTAATTACTAATAATATCAATAGTATGATAAATTTTACACCGGAAAATACAAATTATAAATTAAAAATAATAAAAATAAGTTTATTACAAAAAATATTTATAAACTAAAAGGAAGAATAAATGGGACATAATCCTTGTTTAGCTAATGTGAATTTTACAATGTTACAAATGAATAAAAAAAATTCACAAAAATTGGAAACAATTTATGAAAGTGGAAGTATCGCTGAAAACGATACAACTGAAATGAGAATGGAATATATTGGTGTTTTAAATGAATTTCCAGATTTAAAAGAAATGTTTTTTAAAAAATTAAAAGTAGCAATTCAAAAAATTGGAAGTAATTCAAAAACAAAAGTTATTAATAGATTAATTTCTAATGATAAATGTAAAATTGGTTATGGGGCATTTGATTATATTAAAATGAAATCTGTACCAGGAAAAGTTTATGCAACTGGAAATACTATTGATAGTATAGTAATTGATATTAATTATATTAATGATGAATTAAATAGAAGTGTAATTTATACTAAAATTAAATTATTACAGAATCAAATTTCTGAAAAAGAAAAATATAAAACTATTATTGATGAATTAGTTGAATTTAAACTAAATAAAATAGAAGCTCAAATTAAAGTAACTTTACAAGAAATATTAAATGGTATCGATTACCAAAAAGCAGTTGATAGTTATTATTATTTATTCTTAAAAGAATTAGTAAAACAATCATACAATGGAAAAGGTAGAGAAAAAATATTCTTATTGGGAAAAGATTTATTTGATATTCTTGTTGAAAAAACTTTAAATGGTTTAAGTATTTCTGAAACTAGATATGAAGATGTAAAAATTATATCAGCTTTCTTATTTATGAAAAATTATTTAAAAGAAAGTAATAATGTTATTACTAAAAATCTATCAGATTTCTTTGGTAAAGATAAAATCGAAACATTCTTTAATCCAGAACATTCAAGTGCTATAAAATTAAATGATTATGATAGTATTTATGATTTTGGTAAATTAATGGCACAAAAAGATATTTTAAATATTACAAATAATGCTTTTAAACAAAGAATGAAAAGAATTGCTGGTGATAAAATTGATGATTTATTTGATTTAAATTTTGAAGATTTTGTCTCTTATTTAATTAGTTGTAATTATCCAAATCAATTATTTAATGGTTTAGTTATTGATAAAGATAGACAAGATAGATTAGAAAAATTAGTTTTAAATTTTAAAAGTAATATAATATACTAAAAAAGGAGATAACAATTATGTTTCGTTATCTCTTTGAAGCATCATTTGGAGAAGCTTTTCCAAAAGCAACAGTTGTAAAAAATGATTTAATTACTAAAGCACAAAATTCTCAGGAATATAAAGATGCACTTAAAAAAGAATACTTAAATTCAAGTAATAGTAATACTAATAGTAATAATATTAATCCTGATACATATTTTGAAAATGTTGATAGTAAAAGTAAATTATATACTAATAAAATAACAGGTGAGAAAACTACTAGAAAAATTCCTATGAGAAATTTATATAAAAATATAATATCAAAAGAATACAAAGCTAGAGTTCAAGGAAAGAATTTAACTAATGATAGTTCTTTATTATTTCCAATAATGGTAAAACATAATATTTATGGTATCAAATAAAATAAAAGGATTTTAATGAAATTACAATTAAGACAAAAATTAATTCAAGAAGGTATTATGGATGGCCTTCAATTATATATACAAAATAAATACAATGATTTAAAAAATTTTATTGAAACTGATAAGATAAAAGAAGCCATTGATACAAAAAATATAAATAATGCGATCAATTCAAAAGATGCAAAAGTTATAAAAGATATAAAAGATCAAAATCAAGGAACCACAGATGCAAGCTTACCAAACGTGGGATAATGTATTAAGTTATATTAAAGATGAACTTGGTGCTGATATGATGAAATTGGAATTTGATGATGATAAAATTATTGAAAAATTAAATGAACATGTAATTCCCTTTTATAGTAAATTTGATGGATATGATGTATTTTATAAATTTACAGAGAATGATTTAGTAGATCCAGAAAGTCCAGCATATGTTTATCAATTTGATGATACATTTAATTATAAAATTTTAAGTGTTGAGGGAAAAATAAATGGTAATAGTTTATGGGATGATTATAATATAAGTCAATATGCTATGAGTTCTGGAGATATTACAGATTATTTAGCTTTAAAAAATTATCAACATATTTATGAAACAATTCAACCTATTGATCATTGGAAGTTTTTACCTCCGAATAAATTTATGGTTACAAGAGGTAATAATGTTACAAGTACAACTGAATTTATTTTGGTACTTAAATGTGTCCACAAAAGCCCATTAACTATGGATCCAACATATTATGATTATTTTAAAAAATTAGCTGCGGCTAGAATTAAAATCCTTATTGGTAAAATAAGAAAGAAATTTAATAATTTTAATACTCCTATGGGAGAGATTCAACTTAATGCGGATGAATTAATACAAGAGGGTACACAAGAATGGAATGAAGTTATTACTGATATTCAAAATACTCCACCAGATCAAATGGCTTGGTTCTTCTAACAAATACAGATATACAATTATACAGAAAAATAGGAAATAAAATGCCAAAAAAATTAATACAAGAAAATTTAATAAAAATATCAAAAAATCATTATTTAAATATAAATAATTTTAATATGAAAAATTGTGACCATCAAATGTTCTGGCCAGTATTTGATACTGGAGTTTATGAAATACCAGATACAACTAAATTTTTAAATTTGGAATTACCTTTTATAATAATACCAAATCATTATAGTGATACTGAATGTAATAAATTTATAGATTTCTATAATGATTATAAAAAACAAAATGAATTAACAAATGCTCTTGTAGGGACGAATAATACAAATGATACCAGTATTAGAAATGCTAAAAATGTATTTATTGAGAATGAATTAGAAGAATTTTATTATTCTAAATTCAATAAAATTAGAGAAATTATAAATACATTATATAATACCAAATTAATTAATAAACCAGTTTTATTATATTTAGGTTATGAAAAAGATGGACATTATATAGCTCATAATGATAGTTGTCAAAATTTTCCAGATGGTACATTTAAATATGATTATACCGATAGAAAATTTACAGTTCTTAGTATTTTAACTAATCAAATTGATACAACTGAAGAATTAAATAATTATGATACACATATTGGTGGTTCTTTAGAATTTACACGTGTTGTGAATGATAAAGAAGAAACTATAAAGTATAAATTAAAAAAAGGGGATGTTTTAATATTTCCTAGTACACCATTTTTTGAGCATAAAGTTCATAAAGTAATTGATGGTATTAGAGCCACAATGGTGCAATGGTGGGATGCTGAAATTCTAAAAAAGGAAAAATAAATGAGAATAAAATTAAGAAATTTAATTACTGAAGCGGATGGAGTATTACAATATATTGTTGCAGATGATCTTTCTGATAATGTTTACCTAAAAAATTTAAAAGAATTTTTAAAAGAACAAAACCAATTTAAAAGAAATAGATATGATTCGGATAACTATAAAGATGTTAAAGTTATAAATGATATTAGAGATAGAGGTAATCATACAGATGAAGAAAAAGCTATGGATTTTTATAATAAAACTGTAGTTTATGAATATAATGATAAAGATCAACTTATTAGTAAAACAGATGAAACAGATTTAAATGGTGATACTAAATATTTTGCAGAAAGTACAGAATTATTACAAGAAAAAGCTCATGATGATAATGAAAATTTATCAAAATCTAGAATTAATACTTTAAGAGAAAAACAAAAAAAGTATGAGAAAGATAGAAACATTAATAGAGCTCAAAATATGAAAAACTCTGCTGATACTATTCAAAATAATAGAAACGAATATGCACAAGAATTAAATAATTCTAGAAAAGTTAATGAAAATAGAATGGACCCAGAAGAAAGAGATCTTAAAAGAGCCAAATTTGTTTTAAGATTTATTAAGATGATGGATAATTCAAAAGGTGGAAAATTCTACGATAAATTAAATACTGATAACGGTATAGCATCTGCTGCGTTAGGTGCAACTGCTCTTGGTGGTTTAGCTGGTTATATGTCGGCTGATGATGATATAGGGGATAATACAGTACTTCCTAATGATGCACCACCTAAAATTGCAGTTGGTACTGGTTTAGGATATTTAACTGGTGCACCACTTATAGCTGGTGGTTTGTTATATGGGCAAAAAGTAAGAAAAGATAAATTAAGAGAAGCTCAAGATAGAGCAAATAGAACTTTTAGATAAATAAAGGAGGAGAAATGTCATATAGTGTTAATCATTACCCAGCTATTCAAAATACAACACATCACAATATAAATCAAACATTAAATACGTCTCTCGAATGGATGAAATGTAAACTCTCATTAAGATATTTTGCTGAGAATTATGTATATATTCCGGTAGCCGGAGGTAATGTAAAATATGGCGATTCTCCTCAATATAATAGTACAGTTAGATATAAGATCTTATTAGATTTATTCCAACAGCATGATTCAGTATCTTTTCTATCTTCAAGACAGCAAGGTAAAACTACTAGTATTGCTATTTATATTGTTTGGGCAATGGTCTTCTTCCCGAAATTACAAATAAGTTTTTTAACTATTGATAAAGGAAGAGCTTTAGATTTTATATCTAGATGTAAAGAAATTATGGAATTTTTACCTAGATGGTTACAAATTCCACAAAAAGGTAATGCAGAGAAATTGACCTACTATGAATTAGTAAATGGTAGTAAAGTAACTGCAAGTTATGTATCTGGAAGTATTGACCCAGATAAAGTTGGAAGGGGTCTTTCTAATCCAATAGTAATAATGGATGAGGTTGCGTTTATTCCACATGCTGAAGTTGTTTGGGCTGCGGTTCAACCATCACTATCTGCGGCTAAGATTCATGCTAAACGAAATGGTTATCCAACTGGAGTTATATTTACAACTACTCCAAATGGTGGAGGTGAAAACTTCTTCTATAAAGTATTTAGTAATGCAGTCCAATTTGATGATATTTATGATTATGAAAATGAAGTATTATATGATGGTTATCAAGAAGAATTTGAAAAAGATGGTAAAAATGCATTCTTATCATTAACATTACATTGGTCTGAAACTAGAAGCCAAGAATGGTATGAAGCACAGAAAAAAGAGCTTAACTACGATCAAAGAAAAATAAACCAAGAGTTAGATTTAGTATTCTTAGGTTCTGAAAATTCTATTTTCTCTGATGAGATTATTATGAAATTTGTTCCGAAAAAAGCTATCTATACTTTTGATTTAAGTTTTAGAAGTAAGTTCTATTTATTTGTAGATGAATTACCAAAAGATGGTTATTATATTCTTGGAGTTGATACTGCAAGTAGTACTGGGATTAATTCCGATTTCTCTGCAATGGTATTAATTGATGGGTTCACTGGTCTTGAATTAGGTTATTTTAAACATAGATTTAATGTATTAAAACATTACGGTGTTGTTATTAAAGAAACTATTCATTATTTAGTTGAAATGTATGGATTAGATTCTGATAACTTTAAAGTAGTAGTTGAAAGAAATAACGTTGGTAAAGCTATTATTGAAGAATTGGTTTATGCTCATGAAGAAGATATAGATTATACTCAATTCTTATTTGAAGAAAGAGCTCCAGGTCAAAAAGAAGATACAATTGAGCCAGATATGGTTTATGGTATCTGGACATCTGGTGGTAGAAAAAATGTAGCTAGTCATATGCAGACTGGTAAAAGAGATAAGATGTTTACTTATCTTAATAGAGTGGTAAATGCTAATCCAGAATATATTCAAAGTTCAGAATTACAAAAAGAATTAAGAAATTTAGTTCAAAAACCAAATGGTAGAATTGAAGCTACTAGAGGTCAACATGATGACCTTGTTATGGCATATAACTTCTGTTTATATGTAAGAGAACAATTTATAAAAGATGGAATTATCATTATCGATGGTGAAGATAGATCTAGATTTAGAGTTGAACCAAGTAAACTTTTAGATTATTTAGAAGTAAGTTTGATGAAACCAAAACATCTGGTTATGACTGATAATAATAATGACTTTTCTTTAAATGCAGATAATCTATATGATTCGGATATGTTATATAATATGAATCAGATAGAGGTTCATGTAAAAGAAGATATTGATGAATACAAGAGAATTTATAATGAAAATAGTATAGATGGGAGAAAATATAATTCAGCTAATGAAAGATTTGATTTGGCAGATTATATTATTATATCCTAAAAAGGAAATTAAATGTCTCTAAACTTAAATAGTATAAATGGTTTAAATAAAAAACTAGAAGATAGTTTAATTACTTCATTTATGGCTAATAAAAAAGATAACGAAGAAAATCCTATTATTCAATTATTAAATAATAGGATTTTTAAACAATTAAGAATGTATGGTGGTTTAGGAAAAACATTAAGTGCACATCTGGATCCTAATAAAATTACACAAATTAGTGCTGGTTTAGGTTTAGCTACTGATTCATTAAATGATGATAAAGATGACTTACAAAGTCCCTTAAATTTAGTTAATGCTGGATTAGCTGGAATGATGGTTCCTGGTTTAATTGCTAATAGTGGAAAACAAGCTGCTAAAGATATTACAATTCAAAGAAAAAGAGAAGTTATTGCTCAACAAGAAGGAAGTTTATCTAATGCGGATAGATTAGATTCTATGGCAAAATCTTTAGGTAAAATTAGTAATCTTGGTATGATGGGTTTTGCTGCTAATAATTTATTAACTCCTTTTGGACACGGAAGCGAAGCTGTTGGAGATACAAGTACTAATATTATGAAATATACTAATCCTTTATTTATGGCATCTAATGCTGCAAGTGGGGTTGGTGCTTATGATACAGTTGGTAGTTTAACTGGATTAGATCCTAGTGTTGTTGGTATGATTGGTATGATGGGGTTAATGAAATACTCACAAACGAAATTAAAACAATTATCTGATAGTACTAGAATGAATAATCCAAAATTAGTATCTAAATTACCAGTATTTTTAAATCAAATGCCAGCAAGTGCCATCCAACAAAAATATAGTATGAGACCACAAATCAATAGTGTTCTTAATACTATACCAGTTGAAAATTATAATCCAATTGAAGCAATGAAATTAAACTTACTTGGAATGATTAGTGATAATACGAGTAATTTAACTTATATTCATGATCTTTTAAATAACAATAATATCGAAAAAGATTTTGCAGGTGGTAATAGTGCAGCTAATAAAATTAGTTCAAAAATTGATACTAATCAAAGAAATACTAATGACCAATTAAAAAATATAAACCAATTAAGTTTATTAGATAAAAGTATTTTATCTTTTGAAAGGTTTACTAATAATTTAAATTTATTAAATCCACTTACAAATATTAGTTCTAGTTTAAGATTTCAATCTGGTACAGAAATGTATAGAGAATCAAATAGTAGAAACGTGTATTTAGATCCGATGCGAGCTGAAAAAGATATGGGTCGTAAATTTGGTTTAAGTACCCAATCGGTTTCTTTATTACATTCTAATCCTGGTGAAATTCTAATGGATTCACAGAACTATGAATCTAAACATATTACAATGCTTGGTTTAATTGCTAATTATAATAAAGAAATGTTATGGGAATTATTAACCATTAGAAAAGGTGGTTTTGGTATTACTAAACAAACTGGATTAGGTTATTTAGAACGATTAAAAAATATGTATGAACAAAAAGAATTAGATGAGAACAAAAACAAAACTGATTGGGGAATAGATTTCTTCGATAATAATGAAATTGGTATGTTGATAAAAGAAAGTCTAATTGGATTAGATAATATTCTTGGTAAAATACCAGTAATCGGTGGATTGTATAGTTCTGTTTCTAATGCTGGTAAATTCACATATGGTGTGGGTAAAAAAGTTGGTGATTATCTATCTGATAGTTTTAGTGATGAAAATCAATCTGGAAAATCTGGTTTTTCTAAAATATGGGATGATTTAAAAAATGGTTTTAAAGATACTATGTATGAAAGTTATCTTAATCCTTTATTAAAAGATGAACAAGCTTTAAATGAAAAGATTGGTAATGTCGAATTAGGAGCTCAAGAACTAGCTAATAAATATATGGGTGAATTCTTCCCTGATGAATTTGGTTTATTATTATCTTATAATTTATCTCAAATGGAATCATTAGAATATATAGCAAGCCAATACGGTATGAATAACCAAAATAGAAGTACAAGTGCTCCTCTATCTTGGGATAAAATGACTGGTAAATTAAGTACAGTTGATGAACAAATTTCTCATAGGAAAAATATCTACGATAAACTAAAAAAAGAAACAGAATTACAAGATAATGATAGTATTTTTGGTAATATGATAATGAATGCTTTTGAAAGATTTACTAATACCGATAAACAAGAAGAAGTTGATAGAATTATAAGTAATAGATATTCTTATATTGATGATATCTCTAATAAATTTGATGATGAAAAAATTGCAAATGATTATAATACTTCTGTAGAAGATGTACAAAATACTAACACTTTAGAAAAGTATGGTGATTATACACAAAGCTCTAGAATTAGAAATAGATATAGAGAACAAAATTTTGTTCTTCAAAATGATACACAATCAAAATCAGGATTACTAGGATTACAAAATCTTAATAATATAATTAAACCTCTGGAAATTATTAGTGATAATTTAAATAATAATACATTAACACTTCAAAAAACTTCTGAAATAATTGCAGTAGTTCATTCTGAGTTAGTAGATTTAAATAGTAATTTATATACCCTAAATAGTTATTTCGAATGTTTAACTTCAATGGTTTGTAAAAAAGCTAAAGAACCAAATCAAGCTGGTTCTAAAGAAACTTCTAAATTAAAATTATTAATGAATAATCCAAATGTTAGCACTAATATAAATAATACAAATAATATTCAAACAAGTAATACAAATAGTATAAGTTCTTATAGTAATTCTTATAGAACTGGTACAGATGATATTATTGATGTTGAAACTTTTGATAATACCGATAATACAAATACGAATTTAAGACTTATTCCAAGAATTCCTAGAGCTTCAGATGAAAATGAAACTCAAGAAGAAGTTAAAGAAAAAAGAAATCCATTTATTAAAAATAATAAAATCCCAGAAAATCAACAAATAGTACCATTTGGTATGAATAGTAGTACTTATGTTAATCCAGAACTTAATGATACAAGTTATATGGCTGAACAAAAAGATAAAGAAAAATTAAATGCGCAAGAAGCTGAAAGAGATACTGATAGAAATAAAATTCTAGAAGAAATTTCTGAAAAATTAAATCCAAGATCTGAAAATAAGAAGAAAGAAAATAAAGAATCTGATTCTGGATTATTTGGATTAATAGGTTTTGGTTTATTTGAGCTTGGTAGTTTTATTATGAGTAAATTTAGTGAAGGAATATTACCTGGTCTTTTATCATTAATAGAAGTAGGTGGTGGTGTTGCTGCAACTTTAGGTGCTTATGGTGGTCTAAAAATGTTAATAAAAGCAGTACCTGGTTTATTAATTGGTACAATAAAAACATTAGGTTCTAAATTATTAAAAGGAACACTATCTTTATTTGGATTTGGAGCAGGAGCCGCAGAAACTATGGGAGTTGCTGGAGCTGCTGGAGGAGCATTCTCTACAATAACTGATTTATTTGATTTTGGAATTGATAAAGATACAAAAGATACAAAAGATACAAAAGATACAAAAATGTCAGATGCTAAAAATAATACTAAAACATCAGCGGAACCAGATTCGAAAAGCAAAACCGGTAAAATGTCTAAATTCGATAAAATTAAAGAATTTGGAAAACTTGGAGTTAAAGGATTAAAAGCTATACCATTTTTAGGTAATGTTGTTTCGTTTGGTAGTATGGCTAAAAATTTAGTAACTGGTAATTTTAAAGAAGCAGGTTCTGATGCAATTAGTATGATTCCAGGTGTTGGTAATGCTTGGACAGCTTATAATGTTGCTTCTGATGTTTCTGATATGGTTACTGATAAAGATAATATAAAAACAGAGAAACCAAATTCCTCAAAAGCTACTGAAAATATTAATAAAACTAATAATGAAATTGCTAATCCAAAAGAAAATAAAAAATCTGGATTCTTTAAAAATTTATTAAAGTATGGTTTACCTGCTTATGCTGCTACTGAAATAATTAGTAGTTTATTTAGTTCTGAAGATACAAAAGAAAATGCAATTAAAAGTAATGATTATAAAAATGATTATAACATTAGTACACAATTAAACAATACAGAATTAAATAAAACTAAAGAAGAAATTAATAGTAGTACTAATAAAAACAATTCAATTGAGTTAAGTGAATCAATATCTAAAACATTAGATAAAGATAAAGAAATTAATGATAAAAAATTCGAAGCATTTAGAAATGATTTAAAAGAAATAAAAGAACTATTAATTCAATTAATAAATGTAAGTGGTACTCATGCGGAAATTAGTAATATATCAGCTAAAGCTTCTCAAATAATTGCAAGCAATAGTATTACTAAAGATTATTATGAACATAATTCAAATTTTAGTTTTGAATTTCAAAATTAAAAGAATTAGAAGAATTGGAAAAGGAACGATATGAGTGAAATTGTTATAGGAAAGATACCAGGATATAATAAGAATAATTTAGTAGAAAATAAAGATTTTTATAATAATAGATTATTAAGTGGTATAACTAGGGTAATTTTAGAACCAACTGGATACAACTTTAATAGTGAATTATTAACTAAACCAAACTCAGGTACTGGTACATTATTTGAAATAGGTCCAAATATTAAAGGAAGTTTAAAAAATAGTGTTACTGGTACTCAATTAGAAGATATTACTGCTGTAACAAATTGGAATAATATTGTAAGTAATAATAGTAATGCTTATAGCGAAGGTCTAAAATTTGGTTCATATGAAAAATTGATTTTATTATGTACTAATGAAAGTATTGTTAATGAAAGTATAAGTAATGATTTTGGAGATAATTGGCTTGGTAGTATTTTAGAAGGTAAATCAGATATGATTAACAAAATAAAACAAGCTGGCCAAGGAATTTCAAGTGCAGTAACTGGGTTCAATTCATTAAGTGCAACACAAGCTTTAGATTGGTTAGCTCAACCAACAACAGATGGTGATGGTAGTAATATGTTATCAGTACTTGCTGGTACAGCTTTGGGTATAAATATGAGTATTCCACAAGTATGGAAAAATAGTAGTTATAATAGTAATTTACAGATGATGATAAAATTAATTTCACCATCTGGTGATGAAAAGGATGTTAGAGAAAATATAATAAAACCATTAATGTTATTGATTTTGACCGGAAGTCCAATGACTAAAGATGGTATTTTATATGGTTATCCTACATTATGGAATCTAAAAGCAGAGGGTCTAATGCATATGAAATTAGCTGCTGTTGAAAATATTATTATAACAAGAGGTGGTTCTGATACGGTATTTAATAAATATCATCAACCATTACACATAGATGTTCGTATGGTATTCAAGCCCATAATAAATGGTTTTGCTGCTCCTGCTGATGAGAAAGCAGTACAAAAAGCAAAAGATGGAAATATTATGATGACGAATCCATATGAATTAGGTAAGAGTTTAGAAAAAAGTATTACAAATCCTTCTTCTAAACCTCAAACATTAGCATCAGTAAATATAGTATAAATTATACTATATTTACAAATAAGTAAAAAGGAAAGTAAAATGAACATAAATAATTTATTAAATGAAGACTTTATAGATGATTCATTAAAAACTAACGAATCATTAATAGATTATGAATCAGATGAATCTGATAATAATGAAATAGATGAAAATATTGAGAATGTAGAAATAATAGGAAATATCCCAGAATCATTTATAAAAGAATTCCTAAATTCTTAAATTCCTAAATTTCTAATATATTTTTTCTTAACAAATAACAATAATTAAAACAATAAAAAGGAAAAACCAATGCAAAATACAACAGATACATTTAATACTGTTATTGAAAATATAAAAAATATTGAGAATGTATATATATTAATTATAATAATATCATTACTTTTATTAAATTTTATATTAATACATATACATTCGTCTAGAAAAATTAAACATCTCTATAATGTAATTTCTTTAAACGAAAAAACAATTGAAACATATAAAAACCGCAATATTAAACATACTAATAAAGAAGACATAGATTTATATAATAGTATAAAAAATAGTTTTGATATAATTATGAAAGAAAAGATGGATTTTTATTTTAATAGATTCTTTTTACCTAAATATATTGGGAAGAAAGAAATAGATAAAAAATTAATTAGTGAGATCAAAGAAAAGTTTTATACTGATGTTGTATTTTCTACTCCTGAATTTATAAAAAATGATTTACAAGATCTTTATGGTAAAAAATCTTTTGATGCATATATTCTGCAATTTTATTTTAATTATTTAAATAATGTTGATAGAAAAATGTTTCAAACAACAGATAATATGACGGACGAAGAAATAAAAAATATAGTACAACTTGGTAAATATTAAAAAGGAAGAATATGGGAACTAGTTTAATTTATGAAGGTTTATTTGATGATAATGATGCTGATAGTAATTTAGCAGACACATCAAATGATAACGCTGGTAATTCTGGTAATTCTTTAACAGCAAGTGAATTATTAAAACCATTAGAAAATTTAAAGAATATTGAAAATGCTTTTAATTCTGTTTATAAGGAATTAACTAACACAACTGAAGATAGTATTTTAAGTAATAAAATGCAAAACTTTGATGTTGAAGATTTAGTTGGTAAATTAAAAGATATACAAAAACAAAGTGGAAAACAATTACCATCTTTAACTAAAGAAGAAAAATTTATTAATACTTTAATGAATAATAAATCAAGTGAATTATTAAAAAATTCTAATGATTTTACTGTTCCGATGGAAAGAAAGAAAAGATATTCATATTATGAAGAAATTCCAAATATAAATCATATTTCTTATAGAATGTTAAGAGTATATCTTGATAATATTTTTATTAAAAATTTACAAACTAAACAATATTTAAATATTATTGAAAATCCAGAAAATATGGAATTTATAAAAAATAGTGATACGAGTATTAAAAAAGGTTATCAAGATATTTTAAAATCTGAAATGATTTATTTTAATTTACAAAAAAGATTAAAAGATGAAATTATTCCAAAAACTTTAACATTTGGTAATTACTTTTTAGAGATTGTTGACTTAAAAATAATTAATAAAATTAATGATCATCCAATGTTATTAGAAAATACTAATTATTATTTAAATACAAATAGTAATAATAATAGTAATTTTATTAAATTTAATGATGAAACTGTTAAAGATATTAAAAATATTAA
>JACCDO010311743.1_pt1 | contig 20139 bp, 24 predicted proteins | sample 7446101 | NCBI WGS metagenome assembly JACCDO01 (sample SAMN15323440, study PRJNA562643) | freshwater metagenome | isolation source: river surface water | place: USA:Blue River Watershed | collected 2017-08-16
CGAATTCTCTCAACCCTTTATCAAAAATCTCTCTGTTATCGATGAAATCAAAATATATCCCTCCATTTTTGTATTCCATTCATTGAATTCTATATTTTTCTTTTTCAAAAAATTAGACGATCCATCCGGACCGCCTTTCGTTCGAAAATCGATATTGAAAATTGGCAATGTCATTGATGACAACAAACATAAGAAAACCAAAAAAGTGCGAATTATGGAGGAACCCGATGAACGTCCTCTCAAAAAAAATAAACATAATGTCACAAAAAAATCATTTACACCGTAACGGGTCTAAATATATCTCGTTTCTCTTTCCAGGCGGTGGAATGAATGTATTAGTATATACATCTCTCATATTTATCACAAACATACTCACGGCATTGTACAAAGAATATTATTTGTACGCTTTTTTATTTTTTATGCTCACCATCACATCCGTCATTGTGCATACTCACGACAATATATATACCAATACTCTCGACAAATGTAGTGTAATGTTGGTCGTAATATATGGCGGAAACATGTTATGGAATAAATATCTCTTATGCGGTTCTTTACCGGTATTTATTGTATTTGCTGCATTCATCTTTTGCATTTATGTCTATCTATATGGATATTTACAGCGAAATTATTGTTTTCATTCACAAAAATGCGTAGCGGACGTCTATCATTCGTTACTTCATTTGATTAGTTCTTTGGGCCATCATTTGATAATCTTATTATAACTCATTCTCTTATTGTAACTAATAAAATAACTTAAATTTATCTTATTAGTATTCTATATTATTATATTATCCTATGCAAACCTATCCCGTATTAGAAGCTCTTACCGAATCGAAAATCCATCAAAATTATCAAGATAAAATCACCCAATTTTTTTTCTTATTAAACCGGAAAGAAAATGACGAAGAAATGGCCAAAATCGCGACTATTTTGGACGATTTATTGCATTCTCTCAAAAGGTTCAAAGACAATGATACTTTTTTGATATTACTTTATAAAATGATTGCCCATACCCGCGATATTGTCCATGGTAAAGGAGAACGTAAATTGACCTATATGATGATTTCGGTGTGGTATAAATATTATCCGGTATTCGCCATTTATGCTCTCCACCGCCTTTTTGATTTGTTATATTTGCCAGAAAAATCTCTACCTCTCGATATTTATTTGAATTCATACCTATCCTCTCGAAAACATTCATTTGGTTGTTGGAAAGATATAAAATATTTTTGTTGGTATATTGCTGAACATTCGACCAAGAAAAAGGAAGACCCGCTCATCAAAATTGCCATTACTATTATGAACGACCAATTGGAGCGAGACCAAACCGTTGTAAATACTTGTCTAAAATCTCCCGAATATTCATATTACGACGGGAAATATCAATTACGTAAATATATATCATATGTTGCCAAATGGGTGCCTAGAGAAAATACGAAATTTGATTGGGTATTTGACAAATTAGCATTGGATTGGGCCCATAGAACAACTCCCTATTATTTTGCAGGTGGGGGTGGGGGTGGGGCCTTGTCCTTGTCCTTGTCCTTGGTAAATAAATATAAAATGAATTATAGAAAAATCATATCTGGACTCAATCGTATATTAGATACGGTCGAAGTGAAACAATGCTCTCGTATGTGGAGTGTGATTTGTCCCGAAAATATTACGGCGGGGTCGTTAGCTAAATATAAAAATGCTCTTATGAATATCAATCGTGGATTGGAGGAGCGGAAAACGACTACATTTAACGGGGACCGGCGCATATGCTCTTACCGATTCAAAGAATATTACAAGGATTTATTCAATCCCTCCGGTGCGGATGCGACGACTTCTCTCAAAAACTATGGACTGGGTCATTTCGCGAAAACGGCACATACATTATTTGGCGATTCGGGCGATAATGAAATCATGCAAAACCGCTTATATTTGGCGGACATATTGAATAAAGAAGCGAAACAATACGTCGATTCGTTCGATACTATGACGGGAGTCATTCCCTTTTTAGATTGTTGCGGCGATGTCAATATGCACGAAGCTCTCGAATTAACCTATATTATTTCAACAAAATCTTCGGGAAAATGTATGATGGTGGGGCATTCGAGCGATTGGTGCGAATTGAACCAGGGCGATTTTATGCAAAATATGGAAAAGATGTGGAGAGTCAAACATACGGATTGTAATATTTCGACGTCAAATATCCTGGATTCGATGGATATTTTTATTCAATCTCTCGTTGCGAGTGAAATGTCGAACGAAAATATTGCCAAAATGGTATTGGTGATTATTACGAACAAAGAGTATACTGATATAGATTTATATAATAAAGTTATATCAAAATTTACGACTGTTTTGCCACATATTATATTTTGGAATATTGGTACAAAAACATTTGAATGTTTCCCTAGCAATGCACGAAAAATTACAATGATTTCCGGCATGAATGTATCTTTATTACGCGATTTAAAATATATGAATCTGGGATTTACTTCATATGAAGCCATATCGCATATTTTGAATAATCAACGATTTCGGGTCATGGAGGATTATATGCGTTCTTACCTGGTCTAAAATGGTTGTTTCACATGAAAAATGATTGGCTTTGTCTAGGCATTGGTATTGGTGGTGTTTCGATTTTTTCTTCGGGCATAAGCATGATTTCATAAAGGCGTTTTTTGATGTCTTCTATACCAATTCTCTCATCAGGCATAGACAATACTACTTCTTTTAACAATTTCATATATGCTTCTTTTTTAGTATCATTATTAGAAATGAAGCTTTTGTTTATTACGATATCGAATAATATCGCGCTGCATAGGGAATGACTGTCCCAGGTGCTATATATTTTTTCTTGTAATAAATCGGTAATCACATTGGTCCATGGACTATTTATGTATTTTTTGAAATAGTCGTTGTATTTTTTGATATATTCATTTCTTTCATTTGTGGTGAATAATCTTTTGAAATGGTCGTTTCGTATGATTTGGTTTAATATAATTTCTAGCACGTGTTCTTGGACATTTTCTTGGTTATTATATAATTGTGTAATTTGTGAAATCATAAATATATCGACACACCAAAATATATAATATTCTTCACCGATGAAATATTTTTTATAAATGGCTTTTTTTTCTTCCGGTAAAGTGTTTAATACTTCTCCCATATTTATCGATAAACCGAAATCTATGATGATTGGTATGGCTTGTTTTTCATCCCACATGATATTGTTGGTTTTCAAATCTAGGTGGACTATATTTTTTTCCAGCAATTTGGGTATACTGTATTCTAATAAATAAAGATGAATGTTGGCGATTTTTTTGAAATTTTCTTTTGTAGAAAGCTGTTTGATATAATCAGATATCGTATATTTGCTCACATAGCGAATTTTGTTGGATGCATATTTTTTAAAGGTATTGATTTCTCTATTTTCATTGAGGGCGACCGCGCAATCCCGTAATATATTTATATTGATGTTTGATATATTTACATCGCATGATTTTATGATGGGGGCGTAGTAAAAAAAATAATTATCAATTGATTGAATTATTTTCCCGGTATTGATTTCTTTTTCTAATTCTTCCGTTTTTTCTTGTATTTTACTTACATAATTATTGTCATCGTCTGCATCTTCGTCGTCGTCTTCGCAGCCAAACTGTGGTTTATATATGCAACCATATTGCCCTTGATTGATTAATTTTGATGGGGTTTTTTCTTTTTTTGGTTTTTCTTCCTTTGATTCTTCTACTTCTTTTATTGGTTCTGGTTCTGGTTCTTCTATTTTTGGTTCTGGTTCTTCTATTTTGGTTTCTGGTGCTGGGTCTTCAACATCTTTTATTGGTTCTGGTCCTGGTCCTGGTTCTTCTATTTTTGGTTCTGGAACTGGTCCTGGTCCTGCTATGTTTGGACCTTGTGCTTGTGCAAGACCTACATTTTCATTTTGTTTCTCCATTATTATATACTATATCTAATTATTTTTCGTTTGTATTTTTTTTGCTAAACTATATATTTTTTATAGGGTTTTATAGATTCACTTACTATTTTGCAATTTTGATTTTATTGTTTGATATCTGTTTTTGTATGTTTTTTTTAATTTCAAAATGATATCTTCTTGGTCCATATAATCTTTTAATAATTTTATTTCATTCAAGATTTCATGTGGATGTTCTTTGCAAAAATCTAAATATAGTTTTGCCGGAACCAATTCACAGATTTTTTCTTCCTCTTCCACCTTGTATTTTTTTACCCTATTATCTATTTGATGATGAACATGATTGTCAATAATTTCTAATATCATGGGAGAACAAGATACATAGTGTTTTCTTGGTTTTTCTTCCTCATCTAGTAATTTTGGACGTGCGTTCTTTTTCATATAATAATATCGTATACTCGTAAACATTTTCGTAATTACATCTCCCGTATATCCCATGTTTACGAGTCGTGATGTTTCCTCGGTAATTGCTTTACAATTTTCTTGGTCCATTTGCCATTTTTGCCAGTTTTCTTTCAACTGTTTACGTTCATCATATTGATGAATACGTGCAAATTCGCGTAATTTATTTTCCATGTCTGGAGAGAAATCATATCGGCAGATTTTTATCTTGATGGTCATGTTTTTGTTGTTGTTTGTTTGTTGTTTGTTATTTGGTTATCTATATTTTTCATAAAAACGTTTCAATTTTTTATGAAATACTTTTTCGCTCTATATAGGGTTCGAACCTACGACATTTTGGTTAACAGCCAAACGCTCTACCACTGAGCTAACAGAGCATACAGGTCCTACTGGGATTCGAACCCAGATTACAGGATTCAAAGTCCGGTGTACTAACCAACTATACGATAGGACCTGGGGAAGGGTAGGAATTTCGGGGAAAAATGACTTTCTCTTACCCGTCCCTCCCCCTCCACAACTATTTTATGGGGTTTTCTTTATATACTTTTTTCTTTTATTTTGAATTTATATGGATAACTAATCTATCATCCTTTGCATGGTCACTATCTAAATGATATAATTTTGTAATTCGAGCAGCTAATATCTTTAATAAATTTTCCTTCTTTATATTACTCCAATCTTCGCCTAATTTACCGGATGATTTGTCTAATCCAAATAATCTATAATCATCAATAATAATTATCGCTTCATTCAGAAATAAATTATTTATATGAGTAATTTCTTCGTTCAAAGGGCAATCTTTGGCAGAATGTCCTGTATCGCCGCCACTCCAATGACCATCTAAAAAAAATATACATTTATCGCTAATTGTTGGCAACAATGTTTCGAAAACAATACTACTATCCCCTAATATGAAATTTATTTTATTACCAGTGTATTTATTTTTTGTTCTATTGTAATATTTTTCACTGTATTCAATAGTGATTAATTTATCAAAATGAGGTTCTATTGAAAAAATGGTTGCGCCATTATGTGTTCCAGATTCAATAAAACAAGGATATTTTGTATAATCATCTTGCAATGTGGTTAAAAAATCTTTATTTATACAAGGCATATACCTTATTTCATAGACAACCGTTTATATACTTTTTGAAAAATTGATTGTATATTTATTTCTAATATGATTTTATAAAAATAAAAACAACATAATGACGATGGGAAAAGGATGTATATCCGGAAAAAGATACTTGTTCCATGAATTACGCCCCAATATGAATGATGACGACAAGATATCATACGAAACCTTTTTGTTTCGTGCAAATTTTGTCTCCATTCTTGGCGAAACTCTTATTGTAAATTCTAGTGAAATGGAACGAAATAAAACTACCCAGGTAAGTATTCCCTTAGATTGGATTAAAAAAATCGAAACCTTAGAAAATATATTGTTTACAAATGATAACGGCCATGATAACCATCATGATAAGATTGTTTTACCAAGTGATATTTTACTCACGATTGACGAATATTTATAATATGTAGATATGTATTACATATTATATAAGCTCCTAGAGAGGATTGAACTCTCGACCTTACGCTTACTAAGCGCACGCTATAACCACTAAGCCATAAGAGCATTTTAGCCCACCACCCTTGTTTTTGGGGGGGAGGGGGCTAATGTAATTCGTATTTTTTTCTTTATGTTGTTTTTGTGAAAAATTGATTTATTTTTTATATTCGGGGTACAAACACAAATAAAATGGAACAACTTCAACAAAAAATTGCCGAATTAGAACGCCAAAATCAAATGATGAGCGCGCTTCTTTCTACGAACAGCACCGCGATAACCGTGAGTGACGCGGTGGGCTGCATCCTACATAAAGGAAAACCACCGGGCCTACACGAATGCAGTCGTTGTAGAGGAAACAAAGACCATACCCATTTTGCTTATTATGCCCAACGGGTCGATAAAAATGGTTATTTAATGCGGTCCAATGCTTTGTGCAATGATTGCAGAACGGAAACGGACAAGGAACGTAAAGATACTTTGTCCAAAGCAAACAAAGACGGTAAAATACCGCCCAAACCTAAGCCCGGTGATATATGTCCAAATTGTGAAAGGCCTTGGGGGTCAGTCGAAGAACCGCGAAACTGGCATAGAGACCACGACGCGATTAAAAATGAATTTAGGGCTTGGTTATGTGGCGATTGCAATATGGCCAAACATGACCATCGTCACAATATTAGTTAATAAATGGTAACGGTATAAAAGATAAATGGTGTATATAGTTATATGATTGCGAAATTTGTAAAAACTATTATAAAAAAAATTGTACCGAATGAATTGCCCCGGCCCGTGGGTCGGTGGAATATAGAGTATTGTAATAGAAAAATAAACCATAAAATCGATTTATCAAATGAAGACCACTGTGGTCCTTGTGGACAATATGCTCTCACAAAACTGGAATTAAACAATAAAAATGGCAGCGAACATAAGGTAGTTTGATAAGCTGGGTCTAGTTATATATACATGGATTGGCAGATAACCATCGCCAATCTATTTTGTCGATTTGGTTTTCAAATTCGGTCGCCATAAATACGTCTGCCTTGGGATTTTTACATAACCATCGCCAATCTATTTTTTTAGGGTTTTGTTTTAATATATCGATTGCACTTGGATTGGCGGACAAATATTGCCAATCGATTTCTTCTGGGTCGAGGCGTTCGATGAAATGTATCACGTTTGGGTTTTTACATAATTGTTTTTTATCTATCTGGTCCCAATTTTCTTCAATTTGGTCGGTAGATTGATTCGCTACATTGTTTTGATTATTTTGATTATTTTGATTTGTTTCTTTTTCTTCTTCTTTGACTTGACCATCATCGGGACATAGATTTTTATAAATGGTGAACTCTGGATTTCCTTCATAATCCGGGTCGTCTTCTCTTGGGTCATATGGCGGTTTTTGCACAAACCACAATTCGTTCATGGGATATTCTTTGAGAAATTCAGTGGCCGCGGGATTTTGTGAAAGATATCTCCAGCTCAACATCACATCATAGGGAATTCTTCTTTTTTTATGGGTCCATTGTTTCATATAATATTCGTGATGATTTTTGATGAGGACGATTGCATCGGGATGCGGGTTCAAGCAGATTTCGCGCCAGTCAATATTTTGGGGAAATGATTTTAATATTTCGATGGCATTCGGGTTTCGTGATAAATTTTGCCAGTTTATTTTTTCGGGATGTTTATTCAAATATGGTATTAAATGGGGACTGGTATTGGTTGCTAACCAATCTAATTCCAGTTCATTTTCGTGGTTTTTTATCCAATCGGCTAACATTTTGAATGTATGATGTTTGATGTTGTTTGTTTTATTTTTATTTTTTTTATAAAAATAAATCAATTTTATGCATTGAGCGCTTTATATCGCGCTACAGAAAAAACAAGGATATCCGACCATTTTGTGTCTTTGGGGAAACATAATCCTTCTAAATATTTCTTCATTCTTTCATAATATTCTGGAGTTTCTAGGCCCGGTTGTTCTTCCAACACAGAAGCCATTTGTTTTTCCATTTTGATAATTTTTTCTATACGATGGGGAGGCATAGGGACGCCTTGGCTGCATTTTTTAGCGGATGTTGATTTTTTTGTGGATTTGTTTTTTGGTTCGCATTTTTTGGTCGATTTATTACGTCGACTTCCATTGGGGCATCTTTTCATCGGTTATATATTATATTCTCATATTTTTTCCTGGTCCGGGTCCAGCTGCGGGATTATTTTATGATAATATCCTTGCGATATTATCCCATTTTCAAATCGTGCTTTTCCTTGTGGAAGCCAATCTGTCACATAGGGAACGCCAATATATTTAATGAATTTTCCTAAACATATTTTGTTTGACTTAGGGAGCTGGTCTTGCGGAATCGGGGTTGCATTCTCGATGTCATTATATGAACCGGTAAAATAATATATTTGATGTGTGTCCATTGTATTATATAGTACTTGGGTATGTATTTATGTTGTTTATACCAAAAAATAATCATTTCCGCCGGGACATACATTTATTCCTAGTTTTTCCAACATCACTATGTTCTGCTCATCAATCGCCATTGATGCGGCGGCCCATACATTCTCGACTTTTTCTTCCATTCTTGGTATGTTGATTTGTTTGGCATATTTTCCGCGCATACCAATGATTGCACTAATACATTCACCGGTTCTATATGTGAGTGGCGTGTCGTAGGAGCCGTATTTTATGATACAATGGGTTTCGTTCGTGGTGATGACTTTTGGGGCCTCGAATTCGAATGTCATTAGATTTTCTGTCTCAAATATACTGGTATCTGGGGCTTGCATTTCTTCTACCGATGCTTCTTCTACCGGTACGGGTGCTTCTTCTACTGGTGCTTCTTCTACTGGTGCTTCTTCTACTGGTACTGGTGCTTCTTCTACTGGTACTGGTGCTTCTTCTACTGGTACTGGTGCTTCTTCTACTGGTACTGGTGCTTCTTCTACGGGTGCTTCTTCTACTGGTACTGGTGCTTCTTCTACTGGTGCTTCTTCTACCGGTACGGTGGCTGCTTCTTCTACCGGTACGGTGGCTGCTTCTTCTACCGGTACGGTGGCTGCTTCTTCTACCGGTACGGTGGCTGCTTCTTCTACCGGTACTGTTGGCTCTTCTTGTACTGTTGGTGGTGTATTGGTTATCTGGACTATACCCGTATTTTTCAGCGCTGCAATGAATTCACTGTCGTCATTCAATACATAACGTCCATTCATTTTTACGATGAAATCGTCATCGCCAATATCAAATCTGTTTATACAATTGATTACATCAATGAGTTCTTTGATACCAATATTACCCGTTTCAATATTACGATTATTATTCGTATAAAATGTCGTGCAATTCACGCCATTATAATCTTCTAAATATTTTTGGTTAGCCCCATTGTTTTCTACGATAATTATTTGTATATTCTCCATGTCTTTGGTCAATTCGATTAATTTTGATATACCATTTTTGTATTGTTCGTCGCGCAAGCTTGGTTCGCTATCCAATATACAAGCGTTTACTATGAAATAGGTTTTCATTATATTATCTTTCTATATTTTTTTTTGAGGGGGTGGGTTTTCGTTATTCCGGATATATATTAAATGTATTCACAGAACCTATGTTTTTTAGAAATACATTCTCTTTTGTGATAATATTGAATGATTCGTCAAATGTGATTTCGCCGAGTTGTTCATATATATGTCTACTCATTTGTATACTATTTACATCCGCGGTGGATTGTAATCTGGATGCAACATTGACTGCATTACCTACAATGCACAATCTAGGTATTTCGTTTCCTAATATTCCTATACTCACTTTTCCCATATTGATACCTACCCGTAATGATAGAGGTACATCGTCCGGCGTATTTATTTTCTTTATTTCTCTAATAAACTCGAAGGATAATAATATCATTTCTTGTATTACTTGTTTATGGTTAAAGGACTGTCTATAAATATCCCCAACTACCATATACGCATCACCAATGGTTTCTATTTTTTGTACATGTGCATATTTCTTTATAATTTTATCAAACGCTCTATATACCTCGTTCAATAATCTAAATATTATTTTGTCGTCATACTTTTTGGACAATTCAGTATAATTTACTATATCGGTAAAAAGGATACAAATCATCTCGTATCGTTTACTTGCATTTTCATTTTTTATATACTCATTTTCCATGCCGAATGGTAATATTTTTTGCAATAATTCTTTCTTCAATAAATCTTTGTTCTCGGGGATTTTGGATGAATATTGTTTTTTAACATAGGTTATATATTCTTCACAAGTATTCGTAATGATTGAATTGTCGGCATAATATTTATTAATATTTTCAAGCATATACGATGTAAAATGTATACATTGCAAATCCATCTTGTTCTTTACATTTTCTTCTATCTCATTGTAATCGTTTATTATTATATTTGACGTCATTTTTCCAATCATATCTGCACATAAATACAATATATTGATGGTATATTTATCTGTGATATTTAATATCTCTATTATATTTATTACCATGTATACGGTCCATATCAATAATAAAATATTCGTAAATAAATACGTTTTATATTTATACAAGGTTTTCATAAAAAAAGTGAATGAAATGTATGAGACCCCGATAAAACACCAATATATTTGGGGGTATACATGTTTATAAGGATAAATCAATGTATTTATTGTTACTGGAATCATATGGTAGTGTATGTTTAATTTGGCGATATTCATCTCATTTGCATCGCTATACATCTTTAACATGAGCGGACTCGCAAATACCCACATAATACTTCTACTGAATTCGTATTCGCAGAATAGCATTCTCCCGTTAAAAAGAATATTTATTAGATATTTTATGTATATCAGTGCTAATGCTAATGAATATTTGTTGATGGTCTTTCTACATATAAGTGTTTTTATTATGAAAATGGAATATGTCGATAATATAAAAATACTTAATCTCTTTATGAAATAATAAAAATGGGTGTTTTCAATTATCCATTCTTCTTGATATGATGTCGGTATAGTATTTAAGAGATATAGTTTGTTTAATATGCTATCTATATTGCTATATAGAAATATATAAAACAGTAGAAACATTTGTATATTATTTTATTATTTGAAATATATGTAGATTTGTTTTTATACCACAATTGTAAATAGTAAATTACAACAGTGATTTTTTTGGTGATTTTGTGATTTGGTGATTTTGTGATTTGGTGATTTTGTGTTTTTTGTTCGTCTTTTATTGGTGAAAAATATATTCCATATCATATATGAGTGAAAGTCCGTTTTATAGTTCTGGGTCCGGGTCCGGGTCCGTAGTTCTGTATTTAGAACCCATGTTGAATTCTTATTGTGAAAATTATAAAAATATATTGACCTTGAGTGCCATTCCTTCCGGGCCGTTGAAAGATATGGTTTTTCTTATCAATGTTCCTAAATTGTCGCCATTTTCGCATGGTCATGGGCATGGTGGCAATTGTATTTATGCATTGGCACGATATACTAAAAAACCTACGATGGGCTCGGAGGATTCTTTTATGTATGCCGATGACATACCTGCCGTTTTATCTTATTTAGAATCCAATGGCTATGTGATTGAAACGAAACTGACGTCCATGTTGCAAAAAGGGGGATATTGTAGAGGTGCTTATGGGTATATGCATGAATATGACTCTAACCGTAAAATGATTTGTATGTTTACGTATAGCGCATGATTTGGTATTGTTGTTGTTGTTGTTGTTGTTGTTGTTTTTTTAGTATTATTGCATATATACATATAGATATATAGATATATACATGATTTATGATTTTATTATTTTAGGCGGAGGTATTTCCGGGTTATATACAGCTTATAAATTACATCACAAATATCCACGTAAAACCATATTGTTGTTAGAGAAAGAGGGATATTTAGGAGGGCGGGTGCAAACCTTTCATAATAAATACATGACGGTGGATGAAGGCGCGGGTCGCTTCAGCAAAAATCATGTCTACTTAATGAAGCTTTTGAGAGATTTAGATTTAACTTCGAAAATGGTGAAAATTTCTAGTTCCGCGGTCTATTCTCCTAGCGACGGGACGGGCCATATGTATAATTCGATTCTAGATGAACCTGTTCTTACGGGGGTGGGGGTGGGAGTGGGAGTGGATTCGGGTCTTGGTCCTGGTCCGGGTCCGGGTCTCGCGCTTTCGCTCTTGGATATTCATTTAGGTAGAGAAAATATACCATCCGCTGGCCTATTGGCCAAAGTTATTTTGGCGAGTCGTCTTGCATCAAAAGAGGATTTAATTCAACTAAGTTTCGTCGATTATGCCAAAACAATTTTGAATCCTAGGGAGCTGCAACTCATCATCGATTCCTTTGGCTATTATTCGGAGCTGGTCATTATGAATGCATATGATTCGATTCAGCTCATGAATCATCTGGGACCCATGAACGATTTTTATGTATTGGCGGGTGGTCTCGGGCAAATCATTGAGAGATTGGTGAAAAAAGTGAATAATAGTAAATATATATCGATATACAATCACAAAACGGTTGAAGATATTGAAGTGACGGAGGACGATACATTTTTAGTGAAGGTTTTGGAGAACAAACGGCGATTTAAGGGTAGGGTTTGTATTTCTGCCATGCCGAAACAAGTATTGGAGAAAATCCCCTTGTTCCGCCCATTTCGCACCCTTATCAAACAAATTTTATGCGCGCCTCTCTGCCGAATTTATTCCAAATTTCCGGTGGTCAATGGAAAAGCATGGTTTAGTGGTATGCCCAAATTTACTACCAATAATCATTTAAGAATGGTGATTCCGGTGGGGGAAAAAGAGGGCGTCATTATGGTCTCTTATACGGATAATAAATTCGCAAATTATTGGAAAAAAATATATGATAAAGAGGGTATTCGGGGAGTCAATGAACGAATTGCTTTTTATATGAAGGAATCGACGGGAATAGATATACCAGAGCCGATGGACACCCAAGTTTTTTATTGGGGATGTGGGGTTGGCTATTGGGGAGTCGGGGCGGACAGTGTGGCCATCTCTGGGGCGATGATTCGCCCGATTGGGGATTTACATCTTTATGTTTGTGGGGAACATTTTTCGGCGGGATTTCAACAATGGATGGAGGGCGGATTAGAGACAAGTGAGAGAGTTATGGCTTATCTGTAAAATTGATGTATTTTTTTGCTTTTTATGTTTTTGTATTCTTTGCACATTATCAATGAACAAAACACTCTTTTATTCGGTCATATTGGTTGTAGCTACCTATTGGTTTTACAGCACAGTTAAGGACGAATATTATCGACTATACTGTGATGGAGGAAAAGAAAAAATTGTTTATTATGATGATTTTTGTTATATCATTTGGTTGTCGATTGGAATCTTCTTCCTCTTCGTTTTTATACCATTAGTTCAGTTGATATATGATTCCTTTCCTGGTTTTGCCGAACCAAAAAAAATAGGGATTTCGCCGCGCATGGCTGAATCATTGTACCGGGTTAGATAACGCTTTCTATATTCTTCGTGAAAATTAACATAAATATAAAGAGAAATTTGGCAGTTATATTTTGGATGTTTGTGTAATATTCAATCGTTGCCAATTTTTCTTTTTGTTTGACTGGCTGCATATACATATATATGGCGCATATCATTACTATGCTCGTAGTAATGATATCTATATTGTGATTGTAACTGTATTTGTAATTTAGTTGAAAAATCGCGTTTTCATTAAATAATTCGTAGGATATTTTTTCGCTAACAGTGGTGAATATGGCGCGGGAGGATAATAGATTTCGAAGGGTGAATGGATTTATTTCTATCATTCTTTTTGGTTTGTTGGTTCTTGGTTTCTTGGTTTCTTGGTTTTACGTTGGTTTCATATCAATTTTTTGGCTGGAATCCATGATTATTAGTATAGATATTTTTGTATTTTTCGTTCTACGTCTTCACATATCGATTTTTCTTTACATATTTTAGTTGCCGTGTTTTTATAATATTTGAATTTTTTGATTTGTTCTTGCAATGCTTGGTCCATATAATATTCATATATAAAATCTTGGGTATAGCATGAATTTTGATTCATTTGGAGATGGAATTGGTTGATTTGGTCTTCTATGGTGATTCCGTCATAATTTGACAGGCCCACTCGAAAAAATATGTTTATCCATTTGCTTCCATCCACGGGTGACCGGGTGGTTATCGTTTTTTTGATTAGCGGTCCATACTTGAATTCTCCACCGACATGGACAACGTAGGTTTGACTCTCGTTCAATTGGGTTAAATCATTGATTTGTTTTCCTATGTTGACGCGGTGGCATATATTATCGTAAAATTTGACTTGATGGTTTTGGTTCATTGTTTTTGATTGTTTTTGATTGTTTTTGATTGTTTTTGTTGAATCAATTTTATGATATATATATATATAATGACAAAGTCATTCAAAACCTTTAGCAAAAAATTAAACAAAACAAGAAAATTATACAATGATTTAACAAAAGAATTTGATGGTATGAGTAAGCACAGCAAAGAAGTCATAAATGCACTTGAATATTATGGAGAAAACCCAAAAAAAAATAAAGACAAGATTATTTCAGAACAACTTGAATATCTAAACAATTTAAAAGCTATGAAAAAGGAATTTAAACAGTTCTTTCACGTTGATTGTGATGGATTTGAACATGAGTTGAAAGAGTTATCTGAAGATTTTGTAGAAGAATATAATTCAGCCGTTCGTAGTAGAAAAACCCTTGTTGAAAACGCAAAAAAATCAAAGAAATAAAGGAGGTAGAAAAAATGGTCGACTGGGGACAATCAAAGGTGTAAAAAATAAGTAAGTAAAATTATTTGTTAACGTTTTGTGGTTTTATTTGTTGATTTTAATGAAAGAATTTTCATTATTTCAAACATATCGTCTTTGTCGTGAAAATCTAGTTTTATTATTTCACTCCTACATAACGAACATTTTATGCATTTTGATTTTTTTATAAGGGTTGTTATACAATCACTACAATAAGTATGACAACAATTCGTTACAATTTCTTTATTGTTACGAATTTTATTCAAACAAATTGGACATTCTTCCTCTTTTTGCACCGGATGTATGCGAAATGAATGTGTAATGTTATGATTGTTATTTTCGAATAATGTGTAACTTGATGGAATAAATATCTTCCAATATTTTTCCAATTTCATTTTTTGTTTTTCTTCAGGTGTAATAGATTCTTTGGTTTTCAATATCTCTATTTCTCTTAATTTTTTTTTTGCTTTTCTTACAATATTATCGGTAGAGTATTCTACTTGAAAATCAGGTAGATTATTGAAAATATTTTCAGTCATTTTGGTATTTGGTATTTGGTATTTGGTATTTTGATTTATATAAAGATTGGTAGGTGCATATCTTTCAATTTTTTATTCTTGAAATGAAAAACAATATAGAGTGTTTGTGGTATTTGTATATAATATCGTTGTTTTATATTCGGTAAATGGTAACTATCACGAAAGTAGCGTTTATTACTGGAATTACGGGGCAGGACGGTTCTTACCTGGCCGAATTATTGTTGGAGAAGGATTACGCGGTGCATGGTCTCATACGCCGTTCATCCTCCATCAATACGGGTCGCATTGACCATATTTTCAATCACCCTAAATTAAAATTACATTACGGGGATATGACCGACGGCACTTGTTTGACCAATTGTTTGTTTACGATTCGGTCAAAGTATCCTCACATGTCCCGTTTAGAAGTTTACAATTTGGCCGCGCAATCCCATGTGAAAGTATCCTTCGAAATGCCGGAATATACTGCCGATACAGACGCCACGGGAACACTCAAATTGTTGGAGGCGATTCGTTCGTGTGGACTCACGGATATCGTGCGTTTTTACCAAGCATCCACGAGTGAATTATATGGTTTAGTCCAAGAAACTCCCCAAAATGAAAAAACGCCCTTTTATCCACGCTCTCCTTACGCGGTGGCCAAACTCTATTCTTTTTGGATTGTGAAAAATTATCGGGAGGCATATGGCATGTTTGCTTGTAACGGAATTTTATTCAATCATGAGTCGGAGCGCCGGGGCCATAATTTTGTCACTCGAAAAGTCACGCTAGGTCTGGCCAAGATTTTGGCGGATAGTAGTGGCAAAGAAGTATTGCGAATGGGCAATATAGATTCAATGAGAGATTGGGGTCATGCAAAGGATTATGTCTATGGAATGTGGCTAATGTTGCAACATAATGTGGCGGACGATTTTGTATTGGCGACCGGGCGAACTCATAGTGTACGTAAATTTATTGAGAAGGCCTTTTCTTGTCGGGGGATTCAATTGGATTGGCAGGGTAGTGGACTTAATGAAACGGGTATTGATAGGGCGAGTGGTCGTGTCATGGTGAGTATTGACCCTCGATATCATCGACCTACGGAAGTGGATTTGTTGCTGGGAGATGCTTCGAAAGCGCGTAATGTTTTGGGGTGGACGCCGGGTATTCAATTTGACGAATTAGTCGAAATGATGGTGGATGCGGATACCTTGCAGGTACAAAATTGATTTCTTTGTATATAAATATATATTTCTATACAAAACAGCTAATAAAATATGAATACTACGTTGGATACGAATACTTCAAATACTTGTACACGCGACCTCATTTGCACTATTAACAGCACCAAACAATATCGGCATAATTTTATCGACGAACGTGATGTCACTGAATATTTCAATCGACATTTTCGCCATTTGATTCCGGATGATTTAAAAACAATATTATCGAATTATTATTATAAAAAGGAGGAGGATTTGACCGAAATTTCAAAAACACAAATATTATTAGATGCATCACAAAAATATATAGAAAATATTGAAACCCAAATTTTGCACATCTTTTCTTGTATGCGGACCAGTATTCGGGAATCGAAACAAAAAATACAGAAGCACATTCGGGGTCGTAGTGATTTCCTTGTATCTTTGGAAGAAAAGTGTCGTATAGATACGTCGAATGAATTGACGTGTTTACAAACCATGAATCGTATGGGTATACCCGATGATATTTTGCGTTATATTGCCGGTTTCGCCTATACGCCATTATTGCGATATACACTTATTAAATCGGTGTGTGGGGACATCAAGTCATTACTCAATCGTATGATGGCCACTAATTTGAAGAAATTTATTTTCCATTTTAATATAATGGGCAAACAAATCTATGATTATTTATCTAGACATATCAGTCCTCCCGGGTCGATACATAAACAATGTGATTTATCGGGATTTCAATTGTGTCGACGTTCTAGAAGCGGTGATACCAAAGAAATGAATATTCAACATATTTTGCGGATTTTACTTTGCATTGACAATATCGTGGAAAATTTTATCCGGAGGAAATGTTATCCTAAAACGTTGAATTGGCTAACGTCGATGGCTAGACATATGTATCATAATATATTGTATGTTTCACGTGTGGAATTTAACAAACGGAAGGTGGGTGGTCCTGTGACTCGACGACGTGGTCTAGGTCGACCTCAAGATTGATTGGGATATTGTCAGTCACTCTCTACCTTCGGGTCTAGGTTTATAAGTTTATAGGTTTTGTAGGTCTATTTTTTCTTGGGATAGTGGAATCATGGCGGCGTCATCGTTTGACAATGGTTTTTTTGTGGGAGTCGGAGAGGTTGGTGGTGGGCTCGGGTTATATATATTTACTATTTTGGATACGATTGGACTTCGTTGTATATCCTCATTTTCGAGTTCGACATATCGTATGGCCGGTTCTTTTTCGGCCATCCCCGTATCGAATTTTTTTAGTTTGTGGAGGAAGTCGGCTAAACCATTATTGGGCCCGCGGTCGCTTTGAAAAAGGTCCCCCGTGATTACCATCTTGGATTGTTCGCCTATTCTCGTGGTTAACATGACCATCTGGTTGGGCGAGCTGTTTTGCATTTCATCGGCAATAATGAAGGCGCGTTTGAAGGTTCGTCCGCGCATATATGCGAGCGGCGATATTTCGATAGTGCCTCCGTGCAACATGGAGTCAATATCTTTTTGGCTATAAAATTCGAGCAATATGTCGAAGAGGGGTCTGGTCCAAGGGTCCATTTTTTTCAATATCGTGCCCGGTAAATATCCTAATTCTTCTTCCACGGTGACGGCGGGTCTCGTTAGAATGATTTTTTGTATAGCGCCTTTTTTTAATTCTTCTACGGCCACATTGCAAGCAAATAGAGTTTTTCCGGAACCGGCGGGTCCTACTCCTAATACTATCTTGGTTTTGGGGTCTTGGAGACAATTTACATAGGTCTTTTGATTCTTGGTGCGGGGGCTATAGAGGGGCGCGATGGCTTTTTCTGTGTATTTTTTTTTGGACATATAGATTGTATTCGCGGTGTGTATGTAGCGGGTGGGTTTCATGATGAATGCGTGCATTGGTTTTAATAATAGTAGAAGTGGTAGTAATATGGCTGCTCTCATATGGTTAATTATATTGTTGGGTAGTGTTTATGTTGTTTCTTTTGTTTCTTTTTATTGGTCTAAAACTTGCGAGTAATAATGAGGGGTTCTTCGTAGTCCGCTTTGGTTTTTTTTATGATATACTCGTGTATTTTTTTATATTCATCATCGGTGTCGTATTCGCGGCAAGTATATAAATCGAACGCGATGTAGTTTTTTTCGGGAAAGGTATGTATGGACATGTGGGATTCGGACAATAAATAGATTATGCTTAGACCCTGTGGTTCGAAGATTTCTTCTATTCTTTGTAGGACGGTGAAGTTGTTACTTATACATATTGTATCCATTATTGATTTCAATTCTTCTAAATCATCGATGATTGACTTATTGCGAATATTCTTGATATCAAGAATTAGATGCTTTCCCGAATACTTTGTTTTGGAGAACATTTCGTATATTTTATATTTGATATTTTATTTTGGGTTTTTGGGTTTTTCTTTTTTTGCGATGCTTTTTGGTTTTTCTTTTTTTGTTTTTTCCACCAAATTTGTCATATAGATGTGTCTCATTATTCAGCCATGAATTAAATAATTTTGCTTTATTAGTATTAATGGGTTCTTTTGTAAATACTCCTTTGGGAAAACCTTTGTCTCGAATGTTTACTGGTTTTGGAAAACCTGGTATATACATTCTTGATTCGCCAAAATCTATGATTGCTAATTTGTTTTCGCTGGTAATATACATATTACCGGGGTGTGTATCTAAATGATATATTCCATTTTCTTCCAAATAAGTAAATATGTCGTTTATCGTATTTGCCCAAGTAATATCGACGGGGGTTGAAATGGGCAAGTATTCCATATAAATTTTAATACTAATATATTTGTCATCGTATGTACTTTCATAGTTGCTTATATATGGTATCGCTACTCTCTTATCCCAATTGGGAGAATTTTTTATAAGGGCGTATGCTTTTTCTTGCATAAATATTTCGTTGGCTATATTTTCTAAATATTTCTGTATATCTTCATTATTATTGTTTTTTTTGTATATATTGTCATATTGTAGCTTGTCATATAGTAATATATACTCTTTTACAATTGTATTTTCATCATGTTTTTCTACCTTGCTAATGTAATCATTTACTGTATTATCTCCTCTCACATTATTTCTCCGAATATGTTTAAAATTTGATATATTTAGAGTTTTGCTATATTTGGAAGTTTTTAATTTGGTCAATATTGTATTATAATCACTATCCTTTTTTAATAAGCTTACATAGTTTTCAGTGTCAGGTTTATATTTGGGATTGATAGAAATAGACAACGACAAAGACGAAGACATTTTTTGTTTAGTTATATATAGTTTATATAATAATCTAAATAGGTTGATTTATACGGCGATTTTGTCTTCTACCTTTATCCTGTGGCTTTGTCATACGGCTTTATCTTGTGGCTTTATCTTGTGGCTTTGCAGAGATGTTTTGTTTTTGGGCATTTGCAGAGAGGTCACTCTCACTCTATATATTACTGGATAACGACCCGACAACTACCCTCTTACCCTATACCATACAAACCATACAACTATATAACCATATAACCTTTCTATATTACTATATTAATCCCCTTATATAATAGATATCGAGAAATGAGTGACATATCAAGAAATGAGTAAGATATCGAGAAATGAGTAGGATATCGAGAAATCACGTTTACCGGCCCGGGGCTAACCCTAACCACTGAGCAAC
>JACCDO011798394.1_pt1 | contig 20135 bp, 16 predicted proteins | sample 7446101 | NCBI WGS metagenome assembly JACCDO01 (sample SAMN15323440, study PRJNA562643) | freshwater metagenome | isolation source: river surface water | place: USA:Blue River Watershed | collected 2017-08-16
ACTTGTTGCTCAGCCTGTGGTTTCTCCGCTTCTTCAACAGCTTCTTCAGCTTCCTCTACAACATCTGCAGGTGGGGCTGCAGCAACAGGTGCAGCAGATGCTGCAGGAGGAGCTGCCGTTACTGCAGCTGCCGCAGATACAGGTTTCTCTACAACTCTCTTAAAGACACCAACGCTCGAGATATAATTATCATTTACCTGGAACCGTGACTTCTTCAATTCAACCTCTACATATTGACCAATCTCAACAGCATCATATTCATCATCTCCTAAATGTAGATCACGAGGTACAATAATTTGTACAGCATTTTCATAAATAACAAACATACCCATTTTGTTTTTCTTAAGAACTTCTCCAGAAACTCGCATTGAGTCTGTTGGATAGTATACTTCACCTTCCGCTTGTACCCATGACACCATTGAACCAGTGAAACGACCTGCTTCATTTTGGCACATTGATCGAGAGAGAATTCGTATAGTGCCGGGAATTACCCAGCCATGTTGAGAACATTTACCTTCAAGGTCTCCACGAATTTTCTCAAGTAGAATATCATCTACGGTCAAATTCTTTCCAATCTTACTCAGATCTTTAGGAGTCAGCCCTATCTTGCGCTCAAAGATCGAACGCGTACGCATTGCATTTGATTCTAAATGTCGCTCCTCACTCATTTTCTAATTGATGCTGCTTGTAAATTGCTTCAGGTATTTAAATCAAATTTTACTTGGCACACAGAACAACTTATGCCTTTCCTAAATGTCCTACCTTACGTGCTTCAATTGGTCTATAGAACCAACGCTTATTTTGAATATTCATCTTATCCATGTAACGGAGCACTAAATTTAATAACATACACATACGCTTAGGGTTTACAACTTTACGGGAACTTTTGTCCAGAATTTCATCAGTTAATTGATAATTTTCACCTGTAACCTCTTCAAGTACTTCACCCATTTCAACCACCTTTTCACGATGTTTCTTCATATTCGATACATTGTCACATTTTTCACCACTTCCTGTCTTACCTGGTCTATGAGATTTATATACATACATACCCTTTTCATTAGTAATGAAACCATATAATTGTCCTGTAGTATCTTTGTTAACAATTAGTGTTGATAAAGGATCGTCTGTTTTCTTTGGTGGAACACCTTTTTCACGCTTTGGATCAAAAAGTGCAATCTTTGCAGGAGCACACAATGTTTTACCATTACAATAATACTTGAGAGCGTTTTCATCTGCAGATATCATACGGATAATTGAATCTTTCTTTGTTCTAAAATAATGTTGTTGTGCAACAATAGCCATTGTTTCAGGCATTTGTTCGCGTTCAAACAATAATGTTTCACGATCTTCGTCATTAAACTCCTCATCCCATACAAGCTCCATAACTGCCTTTCTAAAATAATTGCGTTTATCCTCTGTCCAAGGAATACATGCACCTGCAAACCATTGAATAACTTCATAACGTTGCATAAGACGCTCCTCCTCTTTTGCTTCTCCATTTGCACGCTCCTGAATAAAACTTCCAATCTCCTTTGCATACATAACTGCATTGATCTTTCGAAGATTATCGTAAGATGACAACTTAGTGACCCATTGTTCATAAAGGGGCCATAGTTCAAGAAGTTCTTCAAGTGTACGTCCAAGTTCCTTTTTGGGTGCAGTAGCTGCAATTAGATCTGCATCTGATCCCTCCTCACCCTCTGCCTCGCGCTCCGCTGCCGCAGCTGCCTCCTCATTACCCTCCTCCAATGCTAATACCGCCGCCTGCCGTTTTGCTTTGATTCGTTGCGTTATTTCCGTGTAAATATCACGTGGCTCATATCGCTCAACTTTTACAGGATATGAAGCAATTCGCAATGATAATGGCACATTTATATCAATAAAATTCATTGGCTGAAATAAGTAATATCCATTTTTATAGATAATATAACCATCACGCCCATTATGTTTGACAGTAAATGCTTTATTGCCAATAATTTTATATAATAATTCAGCCTGTGCTATTTTAGGAATATCAACAAATAGTTTATTTGTAAGTTGTTCAAGACTGTAATATGCCTGTTTGTCAAAGAGTCGTCGCAGACGTATTTTGAGTTCATTTTCTCGCCAACGAGCTGCATACTCATCATAACTGATATCCATTGTAGTCGCAGGATCAACTGGCATTGGCTCCGCACATTTGTAATCACATTCTTCTAACCAATCACAAACAGCAGTAAATGGCATATCATTAATTGAAACATTTTCACGTAAATTGTTCTGCGAATCAATGACCTCTGCAATAGGGTTTGCATTTGCAATTATAATTGCATCATGGTTCAAATTACAATCAACCGCATATTGTTTTAAGACACGTGTAATACGTCCTGCCTGTCGCCCCTTACGATATGAAATACGATAACTATAAAGATCACCAGATTCTTTATTGTCTTTTTCTGGCCTAATTGCTGCATGTAAATAAATTGTGGTGTTTCGTTTTTCTTCAGGAAGTGCACAGTGCGAACGGAAACGAATACCACGACCAATAATCTGCTCTATTTTGTTTAAATGGTACCAGGAGTCAAGAACATGAATTTCACGAACAAATTTCAAGTCAACACCTTCTGCCGCCACTGACGAACCTATCACAACTTTCACACGTCCACCATACACATTATCAGACATCTTTTCAGCTTTGATCATATTCTTATTGTTCGGTGAAATTGTTTTATCACCAGTAAGTAAAATAAATTTAGCAGGTGTAAACTTGTGTTCAGAGACATCTTTATGATTTGCCTCACGACGTTCACAAAGTGCACATTGACGCCCACCAGGTGTTACAGGACCACCGCCCAAAAATCCTGTTTTGCGACCATAAGGAGTATAACCATTTGCCTCTAATGCTAATGCAAGAGGTAATGCACCCGCTTGAATATAACGAGTATATAAGAAACAAACACCTTCTGCATTTCGCAAATATTGGAGAACTTTATGATATTTTGGAGAATAATTGGCGAGTTCATCTTCACCAAGCCAGTCTGCAGAGTCGTCTTCACGAGGATACCATGTTGTTTCTCCATTTTCTGTTCGCCGTTCAAAATGCATATCAAGTGCCCTAATTGACACACGCTTTGCCAATGTAGTATCATCGTCTTGCATATCTCCAGGTAGAGGTACAATTATATTACCTGCCTGAACAACCTTTTCTAAATTGAAACTGCTAATACCCTCATCACTGGGCACCAATTTATTTGAGAAAAAACGCACTGCACGTAAGGAATCGCCTGATAATTCCGTTGTCACAATTGGTAGCTTACCCATAAATTCTGTTTCCTCCATATTTACACTTCCTCCACTTGGATTTCTTGTTGGATAATCATCCGATGGTTCTAGATCATATGGAAATAAACGAATAGGGAAAGATTGAGGATTCTCACCACGCATAAAACTTATATAACGAGATGCAACAAGTCCAAGTATCTGTTCACCATTTTCCCTAAATGTACCATCTTTATCCGCAAAAATGTCCGAATATTTCAACTCAGCCTGTCCATCATTTTTCAATAATAAATTAAGAAGAAAAATAATTTCTTTAAAAGAGTTGTACATAGGTGTGGCTGTCATAAGGACGAGTTTGAGTCCAGTTGTATAGCCGAGGACCATATCAAGGAATGGGGTAAGGCGTTTTCCATCTGCTGCCTGTTTTGCGTCATCAGAGCCACCAGGAGAATCTGAATCTTCATCTGGAGTTGCAGATTGCTGTTGTTCAGAAACTTCACGTAAGTTATGAGCTTCATCAATTATGAGCAGACGCCCGTCAAACACCGCATTAATGCGTTCCTTTTCATCAATCGCACGAGCAGTCGGGTCAGAAATTCGCTGAGAAGGTTTAATAATCTCCTCAATGTAATTTGCAAATGCTAAATAACCGTAAAATTCATAACGTTTATTAATCTGCTTTGTTACGCGCTTCTGAATCTTTTTACGTGTTTCTATCTCCTCTGCAACAAGATCTGTTGCATTTGGATCCGGTTGAATATATAGAGAATCAGATAATTCTAAATAATATGAGTTTGTACATCCTGATAATTTATTAGGCTCTGTTTTTGTTTTTCCAAATTGCATACGATTTATATCAAAAAGTTCAGTTTGAAAACCGGCTTGAATTACACCAGGAGCAACAATGATTACTTTTTTATTTGGAAAATTGGAAAGCCAATTCTCTGCAATTTGTAATGCACCGCATGTCTTACCTACACCAACACCGTGATATAGAAGAGCAGACATATAAGGACTTTTAGGGGACATAAAATTGGCAACAAAACGTTGTACAGGAGTGACTTCAAACCCGCGACCAACATCACAAGGATCACTGGGTAATTCCCAGTCATGTTGTATACTTTCGGCAAATTCACGTCGGGCCATTAGTTTTTGCAAAAACTCTGGATCACGCGGGAAATACTGCCCACGCTCCTTAAATATTGCACTATCCGGATAGGCTCCTGTGTCCATTTCATACATATACTCGTATTCACGGGGGAATAGCTTTCGACGCTTTAGTTCTTCTAGAATAAGATCACGACGTGAAAGGTCGGTTTCTTTATCCCAAATATCCAATACCTCTTGTTTGGTTAACCCACTAAAGTCCATCTATCACAAAGTATCTAAATTAAGAAATACGTATTGTTCCCGCAGTGTTAAAACATGCCACAACAATAATTACGAATAATTCCACTAACTCGCAATAAAATCTCTCGCTTTTCAACATTTTCTGATCGAATACGCCCAAGCGCCTCATCTATTGTAAACCATCCTATATCCCCAATTTCACGACTCATATGAGGATGTGTTGATATATTTGCATAATTAACACCAACAGGAATATATGCTAAATAATATTTATGACAATAATGTACATTATTATCACCAAAAAATGTTTCACTTAGTGGTTCCATATTAGCAACAACTGCAATTTTATCAGAACTAATACCTGTTTCTTCTTCAAATTCTCTAATTGCACATGCTTTATCATCCTCTTTTGGATTTCTACGTCCTTTGGGAAATCCCCATTCAGGTGTAACCCAGGAAGTTGTCGTTGCTTCCAATAATTTTTCTAATATTGTCTTACCGTCCTCCTGCGGTGTTGTAATTGTAGTAAAACGCTGTTTTGATAAATCATAATCATTCTTATAATTGCGAACTGTGGATGATCCCCACACACGCTTCCACATATCTTCAAATGTTGTTGTCCTTAAAAATGCACGTTCCTCATGTGTCATATTTGATAACAGCTGCTTCAAATATGTTGTATTATTTATATCATATTTGCCTCGTACAAAGTCTACAAAACGCAATGAATCTTTCCGTTGTATTAAAAGAAATTCAATGTTTTGTACAACATCATCAATACCATTTAATGTTGCTCCCGAATTTGCTTTTAAACCTTTTGCCAATGTCCAAGTTGGATCTCGCACCCTAAATGCAATTATACCATAACTGTTTACTGGCGAAAGACAATATTTATATGTATGGCCAATTTGATTACAATTTGTACATGCAGTGTATGATTGTTTATGTGTTGGATATATAAAATGTCTATTACGACCATACATGGTCAAGCTATTAGTTAATAATACATGCCTAACCTTAGGCTAATTCTTGCGATTTCTTAATCAAAACTGAAAATTTGCTTTCAGTAGTTAATATGAATATTCCACCAACTGTATGGGGGCCATTTTTCTGGATGACTATTCATATTGTAGCACTCGGTTATCCTTCAAAACCCACATATACTGAAAAAAGATCTGCAAAACAATTTTTTGAAAGTCTTGCTAATTTAATACCATGCCCGGTTTGCCGCGAACATTATAAACAACATATTACGCAAAAACCACTTACTCCACATTTAGATAATCGTTCAGATTTATTCAAATGGACAGTTGATCTACATAATGCTGTAAATGTAACACTTGGTAAACCTCAATGGACAGTTGAAGAGGCGCTCAACTATATTAAATTGTTAGGCGAACGTGATAGATCTCCAATTATTACTAGCAAGGATTTTTCAGAACAACATTTATTAAGTTTAATGAAAGGAGCTGCAATAGGAATTGCTGGAACTGCTGCAATCGCTGGTGCTTTTTATTGGCTACGTACCCCCAATCACTAAATTTAAGATCTTTCAAACAACCCCCGATTTGTGCCAGTTAGGGGTCACAGAAAATAGCTAGGATTCAACAGAATGGATTTTGGAGGCAACATGCGTGCATTCCAAAATAGATACGCAGGATTACATAGTAGCTCATCGGCGCCTAATAGTAAAGCTATGGCGTTTCCAATTGTAGCATTTGCTCTTATACTGACTACCTTGGTCCTCTACACCACCGGTAAATCAAATTCTGATTCTGTTGTAACATTACTTAGTATCTCTCTCTTTATTCTATTTGGAAGTTTAATGTATGCATATATGCCAGCAGGCGGTGTTGCAACACATGCGGGGGTAAATTGGAAGGGTATTGGGCTTGCATTTACTGCAGCGCTTGTCTCTATGTTAGCAATCCTTCTAATTGTCCATTATACAATTCGCCCCATTTTTAAAGTTCGTAATGCAGGTCCAGGATTTATTCCTGTTCCAACTGTTGGCAAGGAATCAACTGGAGAATATTGGACAAAAACACCTTCAATCCTGCGAAGTGAAGATACCGTTCTACGTGGCGGTGATGATGGCACTTATGATTATTCACTAGCAATTGATATATTGATAAAGGATCCAAATGTTGCGTCGAATCTTGATCGACCAATATTTTCACGTAGCGATGTAAAATTTTCAGGTGCACCAGCAACTACAGAAGGTGTTACAATTGCTCAACAAATTGGCAATTACAATCTTGCAATGTATCTCGATAAATCAACCAATGATTTAATTGTATCAACCATGAGTGTATATAATAGTAAATATTTATTTGAGAATTCTGTAATTGAAAATGTGCCAATTCAACAGCCTTTCCGTATTGGTGTAGTTATGGGTAGCAGATACATGGAAGTATATTATAATGGTAAATTACATTCCACTCGTCAATTAGCAGGCGCACCTTTACCTGTTGCAGGTTCATTTGTACCACCTGGAAATGCATTTGCAGCTATGGCAGATGTGCGAAATTTACGTCTGTGGAAAGGGACAATTACACCCGCTGAAATGGCCTATCTACCTGCACTAGATATTGGTGATTTTGGTGATCAAACACAACGATCCCTCTCTGCAATTAGCGATGCTATCTCTGGTATTTGTGGTCCCACTACAGGCCCAGGTGTGTCTAATACCGTCCTAGGAGAGGTTCAATCAAATATTGGGACTGTGTCTAATATATTAAGAGGTGGAGCAGGACAGCAGGGTGCATCTGCATCTGTATTTACAATGGGTGCAAGTATGTTTACAGCGCCTGCACTCACTCAGCCTACAACAGCCGCAGGAGCATCTGCCAGTCTGCCAGCAGCAGCAGCGCCAACAGCAGCAGCGCCAGCAGCCGCAGGAGCATCTGCCAGTCTGCCAACAGCCGCAGGCGCATCTGCCAGTCTGCCAACAGCCGCAGGAGCATCTGCCAGTCTGCCAACAGCCGCAGCGCCAGCAGCCGCAGGAGCATCTGCCTCCATAATTATCTAAATGATTTAGTTGCGGATCTCTCTCTTTTATTTCAGTCTATGACATAGATGGAAATAACAGCTGCCTATTATATTGGCTTTCTGATTATTGTAGGAATAGTACTGTATGTTGTATTAGCCTACTACAGAAATCCAGCAAGGCGTGAATCCCAACCACTTGCACCTGCAGATGGTACTTTAGAACAGCAGCAATATGTCTTGGACTCTGATACTACTCGCAAGTTTCTTCTTAGTCCAGCAAGCTCAACACTACTAGTCTACATCTATCTAAAAGCAAGTGATAAGACCTCCCGAATGGAACAAACTACAACCGTACTAATGGAGATTCCGGATGTATTCCAACTAAGTTATTCAGCAAATTCTGCACAATTCATGGTTAATACATACAATACAGCAACTAGGGAAACAAAGGAAGAGTATATCGAATTACCAGCATTCCCACAGCAAAAATGGGTACAGTTAGGTATTCTAAGAGAAGGTCGTAGATTTGATATTATGTATAATGATAAAATTGTGGCAAGTAAGCGTCTTGAGCATATGCCAGTGTATGCATCTGCCAGTTTATCGATTGGTGGTCAGCAGTTGCGAGGTGTTTTCCGTCAGGGGCGTGTTTTCAATTATAGACTCAGCCTGCAAGATGTCCGTGATGAACTCGCTGATACATCTGATACACGTCAAAAACCCCCGACGGATATTACAATGACTCTAGGAAATCCTTTCTCTATTTTCAAATGCCCCGGCGGATTCTTCTGTAGATCAGATGGACGGCAGCCTAAGAATGCATTACAAGAATGGGAAACTCCTTATGCATAGTTAGAATGGACGCTGCTGAAGGTGTAACAATGTTCTTTAAGATAGCAATTATTGTTGGAGGTGTAATTGCCTTATATTATCTGTATCAGTTTTTATTTCAAGGTGGACCTGAAGCTTCTGTAACATTATTTCAGGGTGTGAAGAACGTCAATCAGGTTCAGCCATTAGTCAAGACGGCTGATCAGTTCCCGCCATTAATGGAAGGTGGTGAATACAGCATCAGTTTTTGGATGTATGTACAAAACTGGGGTGCTCGTGCAGGTTATAATAAGCATATTTTATCAATTGGTGCAATTGCAAATGGATTTTTCACAATTGTTGTATATCTAGGTGCAAATACCAACACACTACATGTACGTGTGCAGGCAAGCGATCCAAACCAAGTTACAGGTGATGATGCAGTACTAAGCAGTAGAAATGTGGAGGAGCTATTTACTAAACCAGTAATTGCAAGTGGTCCTCTTGCAAATATGAGCAGTTGTGATATTACAAATATTGAACTGCAGAAATGGACATTAGTCAATATTGTCCTAAATGGTCGTACAACAGATGTGTACATTGATGGCAAGCTTGCTCGTTCATGCCTGAATCCCAGTTTTTTCCGTGTAAATAGCGGTGGTTACCAGTTGAAGGCATATGATGCAAATGGGTTTGGAGGATATATGGGCAGCCTGATTTTAAGTAATTTAGCAATGGGCCCTGATGATGCAAATAGGATGTATCAGGCCGGTCCAATTGGTATTACATCATTCTGGGACTGGTTACGTAGTTTCTTTGATCCGACAGCACTTGATAACCAATTTTATCCTACAATGAACTAAAATATTTGTCGCGCTGCACGCAGCCCAAATTTGTGCCCTGGCAATAGATGTCGTCCAATAGTTCAGCAATAAATACAGGCTATTCGTCATATCCGGCGCAAGCAATTATGGCATTTATCTTGCTAGTAATTTTGCATTTTATAATGTTTGGCACAGAATACATTTATCGGCTCATTAAGGGTGTTGGTAAGACGCAGACAAATTTAATGCCATTCACTGCAACTAGCTCAAAGATGTATACGTTCTCGCAGAACCCCGCCGATGCAGCAGGCAAGTCCATCTATTTGTCTGATAACGAGCGCACTGGTGTTGAGTTCTCGTATTCCTTCTTCTTATATGTTGATCAGGAGGGCTTTGGTAATGAAAATGGTTTGCGCCACGTATTCCACAAGGGATACAGCTGCCAATACCCACTCTTAGGACCCGGTGTATATATGCACAATAATCGTAATACAATGCGTGTATATATGAATACATTTGCTAATTGGAACCGTTATGTTGATATTGAGAATTTCCCTATTCGCAAATGGGTACATGTTGTGCTGATGTGTGAAGACAATGGTATGAGTGTATTTATTAATGGTAATATTGCAAAGCGCCTAAATTTTGATAAATCGGTGCCTTACCAGAACTACCAAAGTGTGCACGTATTTAGTCAGCGTCGTGTAACTGTAAATGGTAATCTTGTCCCTTCTCTGGAAGGAGAATCTCATGATGTGTTTGGATCTATTACTGGATCTATTAGCTTGCTGACATATTACAGTTATGCGCTCAGCTATACGGAAATTAATGATATCTTGCAGGCTGGACCTTCAAAGAAGATTGACCCACAAACCCAAGACAAACCACCATACCTAACTGACGATTGGTGGGTTACTTCGCAGTAAACAGGTTTAACTAATTACCACTCCTTCCGACCATGCATTATTAGACCAACACATAGCATAATGCGTTTGCTACTGACTTGTGTGGTTATACCCAATTAGATTACATAATATATTTGACGTAGATTCTGTTATCTAATTCCGCACGGGTGTAAAAGCCTTAGGAGCTTTTCTATAATATCAATCAGACAATGCCTGGTGGCGGATTTTATGCTTTTGTCACATATGGTGCACAAAATGTGCTCCTAAGTGCCAATCCACATATGACTTACTTTTATAAGGTATTTCGTAAATATACTCATTTCTCCGAAGAGTCATTTACAGTTGCCGTGGATGGTCCAAATACACTCTCCTGGGATAAGCCGGTTCAAATTCGTGCAAAACTTCCCCGTTATGCCGACTTAGTGAGAGATCTTTATTTTGTTTTTACCCTACCTGATATATATTCAAAATATGTCGATAGTGTAATACGTCCAAATAGTCACCAATATGAGTTTGCATGGTCAAAATATATAGGTTGTCGTCTAATTGAAACTGTTGCTATTTTTATTGGTGGACAGAAAATACAAGAGTTTGATGGTAGTTATTTAGTGGCACGGGCTAATTTAGATCTGGATGAAGATTCATTGTTAAAATGGGAATATTTAGTCGGTCATGTTCCAGAATTATACGATCCTGCAAATAGTTCAACTGCGGCAGTGGGGTCTGCGGGTACAATTCAGGGAAAATATCCAACAGTTGTTACAAATCTTCCTGCAACAAATACACAAGTGAACCGACCTTCCATATTTGGTCGTGATATTTATGTACCAATCCCATTCTGGTGTACAGAAGATCCTAGTTTATCTCTACCATTATGCGCTCTGCAGTTACAGGAGGTTGAGATACAATTAACATTACGATCTGTACAGGAATTATATACAATTCTAGATCCAAGTGGATATCGTGTTGCGCCAGGATTTCGAATGAATGCATCCGTTTCACAATATCAATTAGGATTACCAACCTATGTCGCAGATCCTAATTACGATGTAAATAATAATAACTGGTATATTCGCAATTTCCTTGTAGATATTGGATATTCATTACCAACACTTGATGTCATTCCTTATAATCCTCGTATTTTTGCTACATATGTTTATTTGAGTGATGAAGAGCGCACAACATTTGCAACAACCCCTTTACAATATTTAGTATATCAAGTCACATCTGTGCCTAAATCTATTTATACTCGTGAATACATTCAACTTGAAATACATAATCCTATTACGCGCCTCATTACTATTCCACGGCGTAGTGATGCAATCCCTTATAGAAATAATGAATATAATTGGACAAATTGGGTAAATGATGTTGCTCCTTATATTCAGACCCCAAGTTCACCAGCGCCACCAGGTATCCCTTCATCAGGTCTATTAATTCCACGTGGTCAACAAGATATCATTCGAGGCTTACAAGTCATCTGTGATGGAACCGTTGTACAAGATGAACGACATGCAGAATATTTCCGTAAGTTGGTGCCCTATAAATATTATAAGGCCATGAATCGAACAAATAGTCTTCCCTATCCATTTAGTCTGAAACAATCATCTGTACAACCAAGCGGATCTATTAATGCCAGCCGTATTAAAAATTTCCAAGTTGATGTTAACGTATACCCATTACCTTTTAATGCAACAAATAATTATCAATATGTATATGATATAACAATTTATGTAGAATCGATTAACTGGGTATTGATTCAGAATGGTACTGGAGGCCTTAAATATGCTTTATAATAAATTGATAGTTGAAGGCATGGCCGATGCAGCAGACATGCTGCAACAACCGCAATTAGGGTTATCCGATTCATGTCTTGAATTATCGAGTTTAGCATTGAATAGTCCAGGAAGTCGAAAAACTCCTTTATTACGTCCCCCTTCTTACTCTGACTCTTTCCTTGTTCTCGCTTCAGCTAATTCCAATACACAACCTGCACTAGAACCGCTAAATGTTCCCTTATCAGCTGTTAAACCACGCTTTGATTTTGTTTGGTGGTACGAAAAATGTGTCAGTTTGCTTATTCATATTTCTCTTATCTCCCTTTTTGAAACTGTCTTCTTTTTTCAATTTATTGCAAAATCGGAAGATTCAGGGCTCCTTAAAACAATTGACGGTTATGTGTATGCATTAGGGGATAGTTGTGCTGTATGGCCAGCAAATGTTACACTGGTTCTTCGTGATGTTTTACAAGTCCTTGTAAATGTTCAGAATGTTACATTGGCTGCAAATATTGCCGCTACAGGGCGCTCTCATTTTAATAACAATCTGCAAGTACAATCATGGCTCTATTTTGTTGGGATCACGTCTCTAACTGGACTTGCAAGTGCATGGGCCGTCTGGAAAAAATATAAGTTCCATTGGCGACGCGTATTCCTCGAAAATGTAGCAATGGTTACACTTTTAGGGATCTATGAGTTTGTTTTTTTCCGTACAATTATATATAATTATGTATCACTTTCAATGCCAGAAATAGATTTACATATTGTCCAGGTTCTTGGACAAATGTGTGGACTTTTTGCCACAACGGCAGCTCCTTTAATGTGAATTCCATTCCCATACATTAAATACATATGCATCATTTCCTCCATCCGGACCCTTAAAGACTATAGACGGCTGTATTGTTTTTAATAGATTATTACTAACAATTTGCTGACGAATGATTTCTGGTGTATAGGATGGTGCTGAAACAATAAATGTTCGTCTTGGACATAGTTTATTTTTGATAAAAGCATCGGCAAGAACGGAAGTGTCATAAGGTCCTTGGCATGTCCAATAATTTCCCTTCTCAGCTTCATAACAAGCATAATAGGTATCCGACATTTATGGAGAGCTGGCTTTTAGGATGTGGTCAGTCCTTGATCAATTTTTGGGGATGCATTAAACAGAATGGCGACAAACAATGCTAGTAGCCCTCCAGCAATGCCTGGTAACGCTGCGGGGCCAACTAATGCTGCGGCCATAATACCCAATACCCTAAAAGTTGATCTCGGCATTGCCGATGTATTACGTGGCGGAGAGGCTGAACAGCGAGCATATATTAGCACAAAACAAGATGCGCTTACAAATAAAGAGCAAAACATTCGTCGCCAATATGGTGAGACATTTCTGCGTAAAAATTTGCGTGATTCGGAACTTCTTAACACTCTAATTGAACAGGCACGGACTTACTTGGCAAATAATACATCAACGTCGCAAAAGAAGATTGAAGAGGAGATATCAAAGAAAATGAATAAGATTGACACAATTGTATCTGGGCTAGGTATTCGTACTCTTGCTTTTCAACTTATTCAGACCCTAACAGAATTTGCCACAGGTGATATTGCGGCTAAAAATAATATCCAAATAACACCTGCAGATAAAAAGACTCTGCTAAAAGCAGCAGAAGATATCACATCATTCTATAATGCAAATGAATTTGCAAATAAAACGACATATACAAATACAGTAACAGACGCCCTAAAAGAAATAAAAAAACAGAATGCATTTATTGGTGAATATTTTACTCGTGTTTTAGCGGCAAGTCCTGAGGCGTATGAAGTTGTACAGAAACTTCGCGCCCTAAAAGACGACCCTTCTGTCAACTCTGATAGTGTTACTTTTGAAGATCAGATAAAAAATACAATTATAACAACGGCAAAATGGTGCCTTATTATTGGCCTCGGCTTATGGGCGGCTACCCTTGCCGCAAATGATGCTATTTTCCGCCCTAAAGGGTTTCGTATTTTGAATTTTATTTATGGTGGTGTGTTTTTCATCTTTGTTTTACCTTATTACATTTATCGTTATTTTAAAGGGAAACCACCAACACTCTTTGCATTACTGCCACTTACAACATTTAGGCCTGAGAGTATGATTGATAAACTCATTTATGGATTATTTTGGTATGAGCAGCTTGTTGGTTATGAGCAGCATTTACAGGATCTATGGGATAAGCAGGCGACAAAGGAATCTGGTAGTGTGGCAGCTGATGCAGCTGATGGTGCTGCCGCGGCAGGTAACAATGCAGGCAATAACAATGTAGGGAATAACAACAGCAGCGCAGGCAATAACAACAACGCAGGCAATAACAACAATAACGCAGGTGCCTTATTACCAGCCCCTACAACTCCATCTACCTCTGCTAGTGGCTCTGCTCCTGCTCCTAAGTCTACTGCCATTGCTCCTGCTCCTACAACTCCATCTGTAATGTCAGCCAACACCAGTGGCTCTGCTCCTGTTTCTGCTCCTGCTACACCTGCACCTGCTCCTGCTGCCAAACCTGCTGCCCCTGCCTCTGCGCCTGCGCCTGCCTCTGCCAAACCTTAATGCATCTTCGCTAGTATTACCAGCCTTACCAGAATCACTGACCAATAATAAACACCCCTAAGTGTCAACAATATAAGCACGAGTCTAAATACTATAACAAACCTAATAGCAGAAATGGCAACACCTGCGGGCACTCGACCATTTATTTCCATCCTAACACCGACATATAATCGCCGAAAATTCATTCCATCGATTATAACATGCTATAAGAGCCAAACATATCCAAAGGATCGTATGGAGTGGATTATTCTTGACGATGGCTCCGAGCCAGTCGGCGATCTATTTGCTGAAGCTGCCAAAACAATCCCTAATATTCGCTATATCAAACAAGAGGAACAAACCCTAATTGGTGCAAAACGTAATGTGCTTATGAAAGAGGCCAAAGGTGACATTTTTGTGTGGATGGACGATGATGACTTCTACTCTCCTGATCGTATTCAACATGCAGTTACATCCCTACAACGTTACCCTCGTGTACAATTAGCAGGTTCCTCTCTCATCTATATGTATTATTTTGATAATAAGAAAATTTATTCATTTGGCCCTATTCACCAGAAACACGCTACAAATGGTACAATGGCTGTTCGGCGCGAGTATGCACGTAAACATAAATACGATGAAACTGTTAAATTTGCAGAAGAAAAATCGTTCTTAGAAGATTATGTACATGATATGGTCCAATTAGATCCTATGAAAACAATGCTTGTTATGTGTCATGCAAATAATACATTTGATAAACGTAATATTCGCGATTCGAGCGGTAATCCACTATTACGTGAAACCAGCCTAAAACTCAAAGACTTTGTACGTTCTGCAGCGCATCGTGAATTTTACCTTAGTTTAAGTAATGACGCAACCATCTAACTGTCCTAAAGTTATATCTAGCAATCATAATAGATTCTATTTTGATGTCAGATAATGCAGAGGTCGAAAATGCAGAGGTCGATAATGCAGAAATAGCAAATGAATATTTACCTTATAATAACAATAACAATTATTACGATTATAATCAGCTAAAACTTATTAATTCAATAAATAAGGCGTATGAAAGATCACTAACTGAGCAATCGCCACGTGTTGAGGCCCCTGCAGAAATTAAAATACCCTTGAAGCCGCACCAGACAGCACTTTTAGCGGGTATGGAGATGCTTGAAAAAGAGTTGCGCACAGGTGTTGAAGTTGCAGATGGTACAACATTTTATTCTCGGTATGCTATCCTTGGTGATGCGGTTGGTGCCGGCAAATCTCTAACTGTTCTTGGCCATATCGCTCGCATGAAAAATAAATCATTGCCTTCCCCTGCATTTTATCACAAACATTCCACGCCTTATCTTTATTCTACATGGAGTGGGCAGCAAAAACACAACCTAACTGGTACACTTATTATTGTTCCTCATAGCCTTTATAGACAGTGGAGTGAGTATATAACAACGCAGACGACACTCAAAGTAGCGTTTTGCAAATCACGGACATTCCTAAATGACGAAAAGGCCGCTGCTGAAAAAATGGCAGCCGCAGATATTGTTCTTGTATCTAATACTATTTACAGCGATCTTCAGACTGTTGCAACAATATATAAAATTCATTGGAAACGAATCTTTGTTGATGAAGTTGATAATATTCAGATTCCTCGTAACCGTGAACCATTGCACGCAGATTTTGTCTGGTTTATCAGTGCTACCTGGATCCCTTGTATTTCTTCTCAAACAACATATATCTCTACATCTACACTTGACTACTATATTGGTAATGGAGATATAAATCTTGATACTGTCCACGAGGATTTTAAGGCAAATTTTATTGCACCTAATATAAAACAACGGTCGCAATATATAATTGACTCGCGATGGTCCTCTATTGCATTTTTCAGTGCATTTTTAAATAAACACCCGCAACGATATTTACTTGTCCTTCGAACAACAGATAATTTTCGTAATATGAGCCTGGCACTTCCAGGAATTAATGTTGAGGTTGTAAAATGCAAAGGATATGGCCAACATAAACTTGTTGACAACATTCTTTCATCGCAAATTAACGAAATGATTCATGCAGGTGATATATCAGGTGCACTTGTACAATTAGGAGTTCCAGAATCAACTCCTATATCCCTAATTGAGGCTGTTACAATAAATCAACACAAGGAATTACGTCGTCTAGAATCAACACTGGAATTTAAGAAAGAGTTAGAGTATTCTTCACCACAGCTCAAAGAGGCCGCATTAGCAGCCCTTGTTGCCAAAATCACATCCCTAAAAGATCAAATTGCAAGTTTTGAAAAACGTATTCATGAAATTGATAAAGACAATTGTACAATTTGTTATGAACCTTATACAAATACAACATGCGTCCCTTGTTGCAAACAATTATTTTGCGGGTCCTGTATTTTACAATCAATTAAGCATAAGGCAATATGTCCAATGTGTCGTGCTCCCATAAAAGTAGGTGATTTGAAGGTGATAAAATCGGCGGTTACTACATTGGCACCACTGCCAGATCCATCAGCACTTCTAAGTAAACCTGCTACACTACTAAAACTTATTCAATCTAATCCAAATGGTCGGTTCATTGTTTTCAGTCGACATGAAAATCCTTTTGACACAATCGTGGAAACACTTGAAGCAGCTCAAGTAAAGGTTGCTCAAATTAAAGGTAACAAAGATGTAATCTTTGGTCTAATTGAAAAATTCCGTGAAGGCTCGGTCAATGTTTTATTACTAAATAGCGAACATTTTGCAACTGGTATGAATTTAGAAGCAGCTACACATGTTGTCCTTTATCATGGTAATATGTCTCCTAATGAACGGCAGCAAATTATTGGACGTGCACATCGGTTAGGTCGTAAAGGACCGTTAACTGTTGTACAAATGTTACATGAAAATGAAAATTATTAATTTTTTGCGGCTGTCGCTCGTTTTGTAACACGCGTTGTAGTTGTCGTAGCTCCAGTTGTAGGTGTTAATGCAATCGCTGCAGTATATTTACCTGGAGGCATCACTGCCGCATAATCTGATATTAATCGTAAACCAACCCCTGACTGCTCATTTAGACGTAGCATCTCTTTCCATGTATTAAAAAGCGCAGATTGCTTCGTCAAAACCCATGTATATTCTAATGACTGTGGTTCAGGTATTTCATGTTTAAATGGTATATCTTGTAAGAATTCATTTGGGAATTTTAACTTAAAATTATTGGAAATGTTAAGTAAAATCCAGCATTGATGAAAGAATGCCCAATAATCGGCAATATCGCTAATACTACACATTGCATGAATTTTCTTATAATGTAACCATGACTGTGGATCATCGCGCAGACGTCCTGGTAAATTTTGATGAAATAACAGACCAGCTAAATTTGCATCCTTTGTCTCTAAATCGAGTTCCCCATAAATATCCCATTTATCATAAAGACTAAACCATGCAGCATTATATGTTTCAGGTGTTTCATCCACAACAGTATCCTCATCGGTAGCAGTTAGAAGAGAATTAGTTTGCGTTGTACTATTTACCTTATAATTTTCAATAGTAAATTCATCACCTCGTAACAGCTGCCGAAGATCCATTTGATTTTCATATGGTTTCAATGGTCGTCCTAGCCATTTTTGTAATATATTATCACGTGGTCTATCAACAGGAACCACCTCACATAGACGTAAAATCTGCTGCATTTTGCGCCCTGAAATCTCATTACAAATCAAGACTAGCGGTACTGCACATTTGTCCTTACGATTATCTCGCAAATACTTCAATAATTCCTGCAAGCCCCCTCGCTCACCTTGACTTAGCCCATCCATCTCATCCAAAATGACTATATGACCATTGGGAGTTTTAGGGGATACCCAATGAGAGATACCTTTATTTTCAAGTAATGGTAGAATAATATCCCTAAAAGCGGAGCCAGTTCGTGTATGACTTGCATTTAACTCCTTCGCCCAATACCCCTCCTGTAACGATACACGATGCACTAACGTTGTTTTACCTATTCCTGGTGGACCTACACAAAGAAAGGCAGGTGTTGGGCGGTTTTTGAGCCAAGCTGCAAACTTTCCTTCAATCTGCGGATGTAAACAAACTGTATTTGTTAATGTTGACGCAGTTGCAGATGACGCCATATTGCTTCTTAATACATGACGAGGCTTAGACCCTGCTAACTTTAACGCAGAGTAATGCAATTACAGTTAATTATATATCTATCATAAAATTATAATAAATTATATTATATAATATATTATACACTTGGCAGTCTGTAATTAAGGGACGCATTTGGGCACATCTCCAGTACCACCGGTAGCGGTATTTGCAGCTCCAGGGAATGTGCAGACCTCGCCATCTGTAATACCTTCCCATGTCACACCTGCTGCAATTGCAGCCTCACAACGAGCAGTATTTAGATCAGGTATACTACTTATTCCAAAATCGAGATTGAAATAAAACTTATCATCCGCTGGAGCATTGTCTGGACCTGTTCCCGCAGGCCAAGGTGCAAGCACTCCAGGCTTTCGTGAGATTCCAAGAGTATCTATACATGTGTTCTGGAGAGGACCGGCCGATGTCTTACGCTTAAAAAACGTCAAGTAGTCGGGACATGTGTTCACAACAGGTGGCCAATCTACTGGCTTACCGGATGCCTTATCACCTTCAAACCAACGTAGACCATAAAATACAAACAAAAGAATGGCACCGACTAAAAATAACAGTCCACCAAGTACACGTCCTGATTGAAATAATGTAGTAGTTACTCCAATACCAATTACGATGGTTAGAAATATATATACAATCAGGTTAATGTTCATCTATCCTGGGTTCTGATTTTAGGGCGCTTGCTTGGCGCGGTTTTTCCAAAACTTGAATCTTAGCGAGCAACAGATATGTCGACTGCCCCAGCCGATTTCCGCTTGCCTTATACAATGACCGGTTACGCTGGACAAAATGGTCGTGTTAACTTAGCTGCTCCAGGAATATCTGTAGGTGGTGTCCCCGATAGCGCAGGTTTCTCTCATCCTACAGCCCCGGATGCAGCAAGCGCCGCCGATCTCATGCGTGGTAACTGGGAAGAAACACCTCTTAGCCGTGCTTTTTTTAGCCCGGCGAACATGAAATCTATCCAAAATTCTATTCGCCGTGAAGTATACGAAAAAAGTGGCCCTAAACAATGGATTATTGAAGAACAGGATATTGATGAAATAAAAATTGTTATGCGCTCTATCTATCTGCAATATGGTCAGAACCGCCCTGATGGTATTGCCCAACAGGTTGTTGACCTGAATCGCACTGTTCTCGACTGGATCGTACCACGTGTCTTGAGTGAAGTTCAGTATTACTTCTACTATCTAAAAGATATCAGCCACATGCCCGTACCCATTGAACGGCCTATCCATTTATCTGAAGCTGGCACCAAAACATATCCTTTACAGAAATTTATATAAACATTTGTGTACATCTCGTATATTATTCTATATTAGATGAATTCAGTGCCTACGCGAAAATTGGCAGGAGATTTACAAAGCCTAACAAAAGTTGACTGGAAAAAACTTATTCCTGGTAAAATATATTTTATTCGTATGCGCAATCTAGATAAATCTAGAAATGTATGGGGATTTAAGAAAGATTTTATTGGAAAAATTAATTTAATA
>JACCDO010094503.1_pt1 | contig 20133 bp, 23 predicted proteins | sample 7446101 | NCBI WGS metagenome assembly JACCDO01 (sample SAMN15323440, study PRJNA562643) | freshwater metagenome | isolation source: river surface water | place: USA:Blue River Watershed | collected 2017-08-16
ATCAACCTCACGCATCATTTTTTAATTGCGATGCCCGGACTCAGTGACGAGTCATTTGCCCGTAGCGTGGTTTACATGTGTGAGCACAGCGACCGGGGTGCATTGGGTTTGGTCATCAATAAACCCTCGGATCTTGAAGTCGCCGACCTGTTTCAGAAAGTGGATTTGCCCCTGGGCAGAGAAGATTTGAAGCACATGCCCGTTTTACAAGGTGGGCCGGTTCACACTGAGCGAGGCTTTGTCCTGCACGACAAGGTGGAGGCCAGTGGAGAAAGCGGCATGGAGTCCGCCTATGCCTCGACCCTCAATATCGTTGACAGTGGTTTGGGCATGACCACATCCAAAGACGTTCTCGAGGCCATTTCTACTGGTGCTGGTCCCAAGCGGGTTTTGGTGACCTTGGGGTATTCGGCTTGGGCCCAAGGGCAGCTGGAATCTGAAATTGCTGAAAACAGCTGGCTCACCGTTCAAGCCAATGATGCCGTTTTGTTTGAAACCCCCATTGACCAGCGATACGACAAAGCCCTTTCGCTTCTGGGTCTTCAAGCCTGGATGCTTTCACCCGATGCGGGGCACGCCTGATGGTTGACGATCAGGCGGTCAGCCCAAATCTGCAGAGCTTTTTGGCATTTGACCTTGGAACCAAGCGAACAGGCGTGGCCTATGCCTCGCGCTTGTTGGGTAGGGCTCAAGGTCAATCCACTGTGGTTGGCGAAGGCCAAGTGTTTTGGCAAGGTGTGAATCAACGCATTCAAGAGTGGCAACCCGATGCCTTGGTCGTGGGTGTGCCCACGCATCCCGACGGCGCCCCCCACGAGATGACTTTGCGAGCCCGCAAATTTGTTCGTCAACTGCAAGGCCGTTACCGTTTGCCGGTCTTTGAGGTGGATGAGCGGTATTCCACTGCCGAGGCCTTGAGTGAGGGTGTGGCCGACGCCGATGCTGGCGCTGCTTGCATCATCTTGGATCAATTTCTCAGAGGATTGAGTGCATGATTACCAACACGCCCCTTCTCCAAGCTGAGCTGGCCTACAGTGAACTGAAGGCCATGCTCAAGCCCTTGGTGAGTGCCCAGATTCATTTGGTCGGCATTTTTTCAGGTGGGGCCTGGGTTGCCCAACGCCTGCACCAGGATCTGGCCTGGCCAAGTCCATTGGGATTGATCAGTTCCACCTTGCATCGCGATGATTTTTCCAAGCGAGGCCTGGGCCATGCGAATCAAACCTCCTTGCCCTTCAGCGTGGATGGTGCACACATCATGTTGATCGACGATGTTTTATTCACAGGCCGAACGATTCGTGCCGTGCTCAATGAACTCTATGACTTTGGGCGACCGGCGCGCGTTCAGCTTGCTGTGTTGGTTGACCGGGGAGGGCGCGAATTGCCGGTTGCAGCTGACCATGCAGCATTAACGGTGCAATTGCCTGCGCATCAAACCCTGAACTTGTCTGCCGAAGGCGGACGCTTCGAATTCACTTTGGAGGGCTGAGGTGTCCAAACATCACAATCCGCAACTCAATCGCAACGGCGAGTTGATTCACCTGCTCTCAACAGAGGGTTTGCCCAAAGACATCATCACTCGCATCTTGGACATGGCAGCTGGCTTTGTGTCGGTCAACGATAGAGAAGTGAAGAAGGTGCCATTGTTGCGTGGCAAAAGCGTCTTCAATCTCTTTTTTGAAAACAGCACCCGCACGCGAACCACTTTCGAAATCGCAGCCAAGCGACTCAGTGCGGATGTCTTTAATCTTGACATCGCACGCTCATCCACCGCAAAGGGCGAGTCTTTGCTCGACACCATTGCCAATCTGAGCGCCATGGCGGCCGATCTTTTTGTGGTGCGTCACAGCGAGTCGGGTGCGCCTTACCTCATCGCCCAACATGTGGCACCGCATGTGCATGTCATCAACGCCGGAGATGGACGGCATGCCCACCCCACGCAGGGCTTGCTCGACATGTACACCATCCGGCATTACAAAAAAGATTTTTCTAATCTGTGCGTGGCCATCGTTGGCGACGTCATGCACTCACGCGTTGCGCGTTCAGACATTCATGCCCTGACCACTCTGGGTTGTGCCGAAGTGCGTGTGGTAGGACCCAAGACTTTGGTTCCCTCAGACCTCTCGCAAATGGGTGTGCGGGTTTTTAATCAGCTTGAGGCAGGCATCAAGGGCTGTGATGTGGTGATCATGCTGCGCTTGCAAAACGAACGCATGAGTGGTGCGTTGCTGCCATCCAGCCAAGAATACTTTCAACACTTCGGACTCACGCCCGAAAAATTGCGATGGGCCAAACCCGATGCGATCGTGATGCATCCTGGCCCCATCAATCGAGGTGTAGAAATCGACTCTCAAGTGGTGGATGGGCCTCAGAGTGTGATCCTGCCGCAGGTCACCTTTGGCATTGCGGTGCGAATGGCCGTCATGTCCATGGTTGCGGGGAACGAAGCATGAAGACCTTGATTCAAAACGGACGTCTGGTGGATGAATCCAGTGGGCTCAATGGTGTGGGTGATTTGGCCATGGCCGATGGGCAGATCGTGGCCCTGGGCAAAGTGCCTGCGGATTTCACGCCCGATCTGCGATTCGATGCCACGGGTCATGTGGTCAGCCCCGGTTTGGTGGATTTGTGTGCCCGACTGGGCGAGCCGGGACACGAGCATGAAGGCATGCTCCACACGGAGATGCGAGCGGCCACTGGAGGTGGCGTGACCACCTTGGTGTGCCCACCCGATACCGATCCCGTCCTGGATGAGTCGGGTTTGGTCGACATGTTGGGACACCGTGTGGGTCAGTTGAATGTGGGGCGAGTATTACCGCTTGGTGCACTGACCCGAGGTCTTGAAGGCGAGGTGCTGACTGAAATGGCTGCACTCACCGATGCGGGTTGCGTGGGCTTTAGCCAAGCCGAACATGCGATGGCCAGGGCCGATGTGATGCTCAGGGCTTTTCAATACGCTGCCACCTACGGCTTTGCACTTTGGCTGAGGCCGATTCATGGGCAACTCGATAAGGGGGTTGCGGCCAGCGGCCCTTTGGCGACGCGATTGGGATTGAGTGGGGTGCCTGCATCTGCAGAAACCATTGCCCTCTTCACCATCATTGAATTCATGCGCATGACCGGTGCACGCGTGCACTTATGTCGCATCAGCAGTGCGGCTGGTGTGGCGATGGTCAGGCAGGCCAAAGCCGAAGGTTTGGCTCTGACGGCCGACATCAGCATCAACCAATTGCTCCTGAGCGAAAACGACATGGGTTATTTCGATGCCAGGGCACGCCTCACACCTCCTTTGAGAAGTGCTAGAGACAGAGATGCCTTGCAGCAAGCGGTGCTCGACGGCACGGTGGATGCGGTGGTTTCCGATCACACGCCAGTTGAACCAGATGGGAAGGCCATGCCTTTCGCTCAAGCTGAGCCGGGTGCAACGGGACTTGAATTTTTGTTGAGCGCGGCCGTGAAGTGGAAAGGGTTGGATCACGACGACTTGGCGGCGGCTTTGGCCTGTGTCACCTCAAGGCCTGCTCAGGTCTTGGCCACGGCCACGAAATTGAACCTGCCACATGGCTTGGGGCAACTCAAGGTGGGTGGGGTGGCCGATGTGTGCGTGATCGATACCAAAGCTGAATGGTCGTTTGAAGGACATGGCTTGTACAGCCAATCCAAGCACACGCCCTTTGATCGCCGCTTGAGTGGCATGCATTTTCCAGCTCAAGTCAAGGCCACCTGGTTCGGTGGTCGTCAAGTCCACGGTGTCTGATGCACAGTTTTTTGTGTCAGCTTATCGCCCTTTGGCGTTTGCTCAGGGTGCTTGGATGTGTGGCGCGAGGGGTGTGGATTCAATGGGTTCATTTCCCTCACTGGAGTGATTCACAAAAACAATTGGCGGTGGTGAATTGGTCGGGCCGCATGCTCGATGCCATGAATGTCAAAGTGAATCGAACTGGCGATGTTGCCGCTGGCCCCTTACTCATGGTGTGCAACCACATCTCCTGGCTGGACATCTTGGTTTGTCACAGCCAATTCTTTGGCCGCTTTGTGGCCAAAGGAGAGGTTCATTCATGGCCTGTGCTTGGCGGCATGGCCCAACAAGCGGGCACCTTATTCATTGAGCGGTCTTCTCGCCGCGATGCCCTCCGGGTGGTTCACGACATGGCAAGTGCCCTGAGCAGTGGCGACACAGTGATGATCTTTCCAGAAGGGACGACCAACAACGGCCTTGAGCTATTGCCTTTTCATGCCAATTTGATTCAGGCGGCCATCGTTTCAGAGTCGCCAATTCAGCCCATGGGCCTGTCTTACTGGTCTTCAGGTCACCCCAGACAACGCAGCTTGGCTCCCCGTTTCTTTGGAGATGACACGCTGATGGCCTCGCTCTGGTCCACGCTCAGTTCAGGCGGTGTCTTGGCTGAATTGGCGCTGGGAAAAGTTCAACATGCTGAGGGCCGTGATCGTCGTCAATGGGCGAGTGATTTGCGCAACGAGGTGCTTGAACTCATCGGTTCATAATAGACGCCATGCCCAAGACCGCCGCACCTGCCAAAGCCCTTAATGCAAGCAAGGCCAAAGCCCATGCTGAGCTTGCCATTGAATCTCCCATGGCCGAATCGGACCATGTCTTTGAAATGGCGGCCGAAGTGTTTCGTGTGATGTCTGCCCCCCTGCGTTTGAAAATCATCAGCAGCCTTTGCTATGGCGAGAAAAATGTAGGTGAGTTGTTGGCAGAGATTCCCACCACTCAACCGAACATGTCTCAGCACCTCAATACGCTTTACAAGGCGGGCGTGTTGGGCAGGCGCAGGGATGGGGTCCAGATTTATTACCGAATCATCAACGACAGGGTGGTGACCTTGTGCCGTGCAGTGTGTACGCAGATCGCCATTGAATCCGATCTTCCAAAGTGAAGCTCATCCATCGTCTATCCGAGGATTCGAATGCTTTGAGTTTCGGCTTGCATCGACGAGGCTTACTGAGCCATGTGATGGTGGCCTTGGCAACAGGTATTTGGTCAAACTCAGTGTCAGCTGCTGGTTATGGCTTACCCAAGGTTCAGAATTTGCAACTTGCCTTGCAAAAGGCGCAAGCCAAATCCATGCCTTTGGTGGTCATGGTCACTTTGGAAGGATGTCCTTATTGCAAAGTGGTTAGACAAAACTACCTTCCTGAATATTTGGAGAAGGGCATCCCTATCCTTGAATTGGACATGAACTCTGGTGAAGCCATTAGAGGTGAAACGGGTTTGACCACATCGGCTCGCGAGTGGGCCAAAGACAAAGGGATTCGAATCGCGCCAACTTTGCTTTGGCTTGGTGAAAACGGACAGGAACTCGTGGCCCGTTTGACAGGAATGTCTTCTGCTGATTTTTATGGGGCCTACCTGGACGATCGGATGAATCAAGCTGCACAGCGGGTTCGGTCTGGCCATTGAACAGGTCGTCATTGTTTTCTCTCGACTGATGTAAGCTGGGTTTAAGGATTGCAGTCTGGCTAGGGAAATCACTACGAAATAGCCTGTGTTTTTCCCTTTTTGGGCAAGCCTTTTATATAAGGCCGTGATAATATAAAACACCAACGCCCCGGTGGGGCGAGAACTTCTTCAACGTTGGCAAGGAGTGTGTGTGAAGTCTGAACATCCCTCATCCGGCCGCCTCATCAAGGCGCCCGAGCATTTTCTAGATCCCGCTGGCATTGCCACCGTTTCCAAAGAGGCCAAACAAGGTCGTCGCGATTTCATCCGTTCGGCATTCGCAGCAGCAGCAGGTGCGACTGCCACAGCCGCCATGGCACAAAGTAATCCGATCCCGACAGAGGGCGGAGACCCCAACATTCTGGTGCCGTCCGAGTACGCAACAGGATTAGGCCAAGGCGTTGCATCCGAAGAGGGCTATGGCAAACCCTCTAAATACGAGAGCAACGTTCGTCGCCGCCAAAGCCCAGGGCTTACTCAAACTACTCAGGCCTCGGTTTCGTTTGCGCCTTTGCAATCTCTTTTTGGCATTGTGACTCCCAGCGGATTGCACTTTGAGCGCCATCACCAAGGGTGGTGGGATATGGATCCCTCCAAGCACCGCTTCATGATCAACGGCCTGGTGAGTAAGCCCATGGTCTTCACCATGGACGAGATCATGAGGTTGCCTTCCGTGTCGCGCTTTCACTTCATTGAATGTGGCGCCAACACGGCAGTGGAGTGGGGCAATGTGGCAGTTCCCACTGTTCAGTACACCCATGGCATGGTGTCGTGCAGCGAGTTCACAGGCGTGCCGCTCATCACGCTTTTGCAATTGGCGGGTGCGGACTTCAAAAAAGGGAAATTTATTCTGGCTGAAGGCAACGACGGTTCCTCAATGACCCGAACCATTCCCATGAGCTTGATTCAATCTGGCGAGGTTTTGGTCGCCTATGGGCAAAACGGCGAAATGTTGCGCCCAGAAAACGGCTACCCCTTGCGGCTGGTGGTACCCGGTGTTCAAGGTGTGAGCTGGGTCAAGTACCTCAGGCGAGTCGAAGTGGGTGACATGCCCTATGCCGCCAAAGATGAAGCGGTTCATTACATGGACCTCATGCCTGATGGTTTGCATCGTCAATACACCAACATTCAGGAATGCAAGAGTGTGGTGACCACACCCTCTGGCGGCCAGGTTTTGTTGGACAAGGGCTTCTACAACATCACTGGGCTTGCTTGGTCGGGTCGCGGCAAGATCAAGCACGTTGATGTGAGCGTGGATGGTGGGCGCAATTGGCGTCGAGCTCGTTTGGAAAATCCCGTCTTGAGCAAGTCACTGACCCGCTTCAACATCGATTGGACTTGGGATGGCAAGCCCGCCATCATTCAAAGCCGTGCGACCGATGAAACGGGATACGTACAGCCCACCTATCAGCAGCTTCGCAAAGTGCGCGGCACCCGGTCCATCTATCACAACAATGCCATTCAATCCTGGCTGGTTCAGGAGAGCGGGGAGGTGAAAAATGTTCAGTTGTCGTAAAGCCTATGTGTTGTTCGCCCTCTCGCTCTTGAGTGCCTGGAGTGCTCAGGCGCAATCCAATCATGCCAGCTACCCAGGCGTTGGCCGATTGGCGACCATCAAGGAAGTTCAGGCTTGGGACATTGACGTTCGTCCCGACTTCAAGGGTCTCCCGGTGGGTTCGGGCTCAGTTGAAAAAGGGCAAGAGGTTTGGGAGGCGCGTTGTGCGTCCTGCCACGGTGTCTTTGCCGAATCGAACGAAGTGTTCAGCCCCTTGATTGGTGGAACCACCAAAGAAGACATCAAAACAGGGCGAGTGGCAAACCTGTCTCGCAACGATTACCCCGGTCGCACCACCATCATGAAGGTGGCCACCTTGTCGACGCTATGGGATTACATCAACCGGGCCATGCCTTGGAACAACCCAAAGACCCTCAAGACCGATGAGGTCTATGGTGTGGTGGCCTATTTGCTCAGCTTGGCCAATGTAGTGCCTGATGACTTTGTTTTATCCAACCAAAACATTCAGCAGGTCCAGGCTCGCATGCCCAATCGAAACGGCATGACCACTCAGCACAGCATGTGGCCAGGCTTAGAGTTTTCCAAAGTCAAAACGCCCGATGTTCAAAATGTGGCGTGCATGAAGAATTGCGTGGCAGAGCCCAATGTGGCTTCCTTCTTGCCCGATTTCGCCATGAATGCGCACGGCAATTTGTTTGATCAGAACCGGTTGGTGGGGCCGCAGCGTGGTCAAAAAACTGATCCCAAGGCCGGTGGCGGCGCGTCTGCCAAGTCGCAGGAACACCCTGCTGTGACCCTGCTCAAGAAAAACAATTGCTTGGCCTGTCACGGTGTGGACAAGGCTGTGGTTGGCCCATCATTGCAGGATGTGTCGAAAAAGCATTCAGGTAAGACGGATTATTTGATTGGAAAGATCAAGGCAGGTGGCTCTGGCGTGTGGGGGAACATCCCCATGCCGGCTCAAGACCTGAGCGATGCCGAGTTGAAGTCCATTGCAGAGTGGATTTCGTCTGGCGCAAAACCCTAAGTATGTTGACAATCGGTTCAAACAGCATTTCGTTAACACTAGCCCTCAAGCACACGCAATTGCTTTAGGATTTCATCATTTCAAGGAGAAGTTTCATGCAAACTCGACGACAAGCCCTTCAAACTTCTGTTGCAGTTGCTGCAGTGGCAGGAACTGTTGGCTTCATGCCCCAGGCGCAAGCCGCTTATGACAAAAATGCTTTCGCTTCCAAATCTGTTCAGGAAGCCGTCAAGGCCATGGGTGGCAACACCATGACCGAAAGCGCTGACGTCAAGATCGTTGGTCCAGATATCGCTGAAAACGGCGCCGTGGTTCCCATGGGCGTAGCCAGTTCTTTGGCCGGTGTGAAGAAGTTGCTTCTTCTGATTGAAAAGAACCCTTCGGTGTTGGTGGCTTCCTTCAATGTGTCAGACACCGTGGAACCCAATTTCTCTACCCGTGCCAAGATGGGGCAATCCTCAGATGTGTATGCGGTTGCTGTGATGGCTGACGGCCGCGCATTGTTCGCCAAGAAAGAAGTCAAGGTCACTTTGGGTGGATGCGGCGGTTGATCGCTGCTGAGCCTCTTCGTGCACTCGCAAACTCATTTTTAATCTTTCAGGAGTCATTCAAATGGCAGATCCAATGCGCATTCGCGCTCAAGTCAAAGACGGTGTGGCCACCGTGCGTGTTCTCATGTCTCACGAAATGGAGTCTGGACAGCGCAAAGATGCCGCTGGCAAGATCGTTCCTGCATGGCACATCACTGAAGTGACCGCCAAGCTGAACGACCAAGTTGTTTTCTCAGCAGACTGGGGTCCGGCTGTGTCCAAGAACCCATTCCTGCAATTCAGCGTCAAAGGTGCCAAGGCCGGCGACAAGATCACAGTGGAGTGGGTGGACAACAAAGGCGATAAGCGCACAGACACCGCTACCGTCAGCTGATCGGCGATTTAAATGTGAAGCCCCCTGCTTGAGGCCTCGTGGGGCTGAGGTTGTCATACAAAAATCGAGGAGACCCATGAAAAAGCAATTCATTGCATGCGCGGTATCAGCTGTCTTTGCAGTTCCCGCAATGGCCCAAAAATCGGCCAGCCAAGGCATTGATGAATACCGTGCCATGTTGCAAGACGGAAACCCTTCGGAGCTTTTTGAAGCCAAGGGCGAAGACCTCTGGAAACAAGTGCGAGGTCCCAAAAAGGCATCCCTTGAAAAGTCCTGCGACTTGGGCAAAGGTCCGGGCGTGGTCAAAGGTGCTTTTGTTGAACTGCCTCGCTACTTCGCCGACACCAATCGTGTTCAAGATCTTGAGTCACGTTTGCTCACTTGCATGAGTACCTTTCAGGGCTTTGATGAGCAGTCCGTCATCGACACGCCGTTTGGCAAGGGCGAGAAGGCCAATTTGGTGGCTCTTTCGACTTGGATTGCATCTGAATCCAAAGGCATGAAATTCAATTTGCCTCAAAGCCATCCCGAAGAGCGCAAGTTCTATGCAGTGGGCAAGCAGTTGTTTTTCCAGCGCGGTGGCCCTCACGACTTTGCCTGCGCCAGCTGCCATGGAGAAGCGGGCAAGCGCATTCGCTTGCAAGATCTGCCTGACCTTCGATCCAATCCCGGAGATGGCGTTGGGTTCGCCGCTTGGCCTGCTTACCGAGTCTCGAACGGCCAGATGTGGAGCATGCAGCATCGTCTGAACGATTGTTATCGTCAGCAACGTTTTCCAGAACCCGTGTACGCCAGTGAAGTCACCATTGCTTTGGGCGTATTCATGGGCGTGAATGCCAAGGGAGCTGTCTCTGCAGTGCCCACCATCAAGCGCTGAAAGAGGAGTGATCAACATGCGTCAATTCAAGCCATCGATCATCATTGCTGTCAGTGCCATCAGTGCCATTGTTTTGGCTGGATGTGCTGTGGGCCCTGATGTGGCAGAAGTTCAAAAACTGACCCAAAGCTTCATTGATAAAGGCTTTAAGGACAATGGACAAGCCACAGTGAGCCGAATCACCAAGGCTGACGAGACCAACCGTTTGTGCAGTGAGGCCGATGCTTCTGGCAAACCCCTTGATGAAGCCACTGCCAAGCGCATTGAGCATGCCAATCTGGAGACCATCAGATGGCCTGCCAATGGCAACTACATTGGGGACTGGAAAAAAGGAGAAGAGATTGCTCAAAGCGGAAGGGGCATGACGTGGACCGATGCACCCAATGCAGTGAATGGCGGCAATTGCTACAACTGTCACCAAATCACTCAGGAAGAAATCTCTTACGGGACCATTGGTCCAAGCCTCTATAACTATGGCAAGACCCGAGGTGTCACTGATCCTTACGACCCCAAGTCAGCTGCCATCGTTCAATACACCTGGGGCAAGATCTGGAACCCCAAGGCCTATAACGCTTGCTCCAACATGCCCCGTGGTGGGCACAATGGTGTGATCAACGAAGCTCAGATCAGAGACATCATGGCTTTGTTGCTTGACCCCAAGTCACCTGTCAACAAGTGATGTGTTTCAAACCCGGCCTTGGTCGGGTTTTTTCAGTCTTTATATATCAGCGATGACCAAATTATGAACCTCAACAAACGCGAATTTCTTCAGGTTTTGGGTGCTGGAACCGTGGCCGGCATGGGACTCTCAGGGTGTGCCCACCAAGACGCCGGACGAGCAGGCGAACAACTCTACGACGTGCCGCGATTTGGACAGGTGTCTTTGTTGCACATGACGGATTGCCATGCGCAGTTGTTGCCCATATATTTCCGTGAGCCCAGCATCAACATGGGAATTGGCAGCATGTATGGCAACTTGCCCCACTTGGTGGGCGAGCATTTGCTCAATGTGGCCAAACTTCCCAAAGGCGGGCCTGAGTCCTACGCCATGTCTTACCTTGACTTCGAGGTGGCAGCGCAGCGCTACGGCAAGGTAGGTGGATTTGCGCACTTGGCCACGTTGGTCAAGCGACTCAAGGCTTCTCGCCCAGGTGCTTTGTTGCTAGATGGTGGAGACACATGGCAAGGGTCGGGCACCAGCTATTGGACCAATGGCCAAGACATGGTCGATGCATGCAAATTGTTAGGTGTGGATGTGATGACCGCCCATTGGGAATTCACGCTGGGCATGGAACGCGTCAATGAGATCGTGAAAAAAGATTTTGCGGGTCAAATCGACTTCGTTGCTCACAACGTCAAAACCACTGACTTTGGCGATCTGGTCTTTAAGCCCTATGTGATCAAACCCATCAATGGCATTCCTACAGCCATCATCGGTCAAGCCTTCCCATATACCCCCATCGCCAATCCGCGCTACATGGTGGCCGATTGGGAATTTGGCATCCAAGAAGATCATTTGCAAACCATGATCGATGAGGTCCGAGGCAAAGGAGCTCAAGTGGTTGTTTTGCTGAGCCACAACGGCATGGATGTGGACTTGAAGCTGGCCAGCCGAGTGACTGGTCTGGATGCCATTCTGGGTGGACATACCCATGACGGCATGCCTGTGGCCACTCTGGTGAAAAACCGCAATGGACAAACCATCGTGACCAATGCAGGTTCCAATGGCAAATTTTTGGCCGTTGTGGATTTCGAGGTGCAAGGCAAGAAGGTGGTGGATTACCGTTACAAACTGCTTCCGGTTTTTGCCAACTTGCTTCCAGCCGATCCTGCCATGCAAGCCTTGGTCGATAAAGTGCGTGCGCCCTATGCGAGCAAATTGGCTGAGAAATTGGCTGTGACTGAGGACACCTTGTACCGGCGCGGTAATTTCAATGGCTCTGGAGATCAGTTGATTGTTGATGCATTGATGGCGGTCCAAGATGCTGAGATTGCTTTTTCCCCAGGTTTCCGTTGGGGAACAAGTCTTTTGCCGGGGCAGGCCATCACTCGTGAATGGGTCATGGACATGACGGCAACGACCTACTCATATGCGACGGTGACACCCATGACCGGAGCGACTTTGAAAACCATTTTGGAAGATGTCGCAGATAACCTGTTCAACACCGACCCCTACTACCAGCAAGGTGGTGACATGGTTCGTGTGGGCGGCATGAGTTTTGACATTGATCCCACTGCAAAGATGGGTGCACGCATTCAAAACATGCGCCTCAAGGGGCAACTCATTGAGGCGGAAAAGTCTTACAAAGTCGCGGGATGGGCGCCGGTAGCCGAAGAGGCGCGCAATCAAGGTTTGCCTCAAGTTTGGGAAGTCGTTGAAAAATGGCTGAAGTCACAAAATGGGGTGATTAAAAAGCGTCAGCTCAATGCACCCCGAATCACTGGAGGACTGCCCAATCCCGGCGTGGTAATGTGAATTTCAGATGGGGGCAAGAAAGCTGTGGCGCCCCCAGCAGGAATCGAACCTGCATCTAGCGCTTAGGAGGCGCTCGTTCTATCCATTGAACTATGGCGGCGAATCCTAGAATTGTAGGCTGAGCGCCCCATGATTTACGTCCACCAATTCCTTCCTTTGCTGTTGTCGCCCCTCTGGCTTGCCCTGAGCTTGCTGCTGCTGGCAAGAGTGAGTGGCAAACAGATTTGGGGTTGGCTGGCTGCGCTGATCTTGATCATTCCCTCCATGCCTTGGTGCGCCAACCTTTTGGCCGTATGGGTTGAAGGCCCTTATCGCTGGCAGGCCGCTGAAACTGCGCCTCGGGTGGATGCGGTGGTGGTGCTGAGCGGTTTCATGCAAGCCAAGCACAAAGAGGGAGAGTTGAAATGGGATTTACAAGATGGAGATCGATTGCTTGCGGGCGTAGCCTTGATGAAAGCAGACCGAGCGCCTAAGTTGGTCTTCACGGGGGGGCGATACCCTTGGAGTCCTGAAGGCGCGTTGGAAGGAGAGGCTGCTAAGTCGCTTGCACTTGAGTTGGGAATCAGCGAACAGTTGATTGAAGTCAGTTCACAAGCCGTCAACACCGAAGAAGAGGCCACAGCGGTTCGACAACTTTTAAACGGTCAAAGTCCTCAGATCCTTTTGGTGACCTCGGCTTTTCACATGCCCAGGGCAAAAAAACTTTTTGAACGACAAGGCTTTGTGGTCACGGAGTGGCCAGTCGATTACATGCAGTCCGGAAACGCCTTGACCTGGCTTCAATTCTTGCCCCACGCTGAATCGCTTTCACTTTCGTCAGCCCTGTGGAGAGAGCTGCTGGGACGAGCTTATTACGCCGTCAAAACGAAGTTGATTTGATTTTCATTGAGACAAAGTGGTTTCAAGAGCGGCTAAGCGCAGCATTCACTTGGAGAGCAAGTGCATTGCATCCTCAAGCCCTTTTAGGGTGAGCGGGTACATGCGTTGCCCTACCAACTGTTGCATGATGGAAATGCTTTGGCGATAAGACCAAACTCCCATGGGTTCTGGGTTGATCCAGGCGTGCTTCGGAAATGCATTGGTGAGCCGTTTGACCCATTCAGCACCTGGTTCCTCATTGTTGTATTCCACGCTGCCGCCGGGTTGCAAAATTTCGTAAGGGCTCATGGTCGCATCGCCCACAAAAATCAATTTGTGATCGCGGTTGAATTTGCGAATCACATCCCAGGTGGGAAATTTCTCGGCATACCGACGGCGATTGTTTTTCCACAAATAGTCATATACGCAGTTGTGAAAGTAAAAGAATTCAAGGTGCTTGAATTCTGTTTTGACAGCTGAGAAAAGTTCTTCAACGCGTGTGATGTGTTCGTCCATCGTGCCGCCCACATCCATGAGCAACAATACCTTGACGGCGTTGTGTCGCTCAGGGCGCATCTTGATGTCCAAATAACCCGCGTTGGCGGCGGTGCTTCGAATGGTGTCGTCCAGATCCAATTCTTGTTCGGCGCCTTCGCGAGCAAATCGGCGCAAGCGACGCAAAGCCACTTTGATGTTTCGAGTGCCCAATTCAACGTTGTCGTCGTAATCTTGGTATTGCCGTTGATCCCACACCTTGACGGCACTCTTGTTGCCGCCTTTGCCGCCCACTCGAATGCCTTGTGGGTTGTAGCCGCCATTGCCAAACGGGGACGTTCCACCTGTCCCAATCCATTTGTTGCCACCCTCATGCCGACCCTTTTGCTCTTCAAGCCGTTTTTTAAAGGTCTCCATGAGTTGATCCCAGCCCATGGCTTCGATCGCAGCCTTTTGCTCTGGACTCAAATTCTTTTCCAAAGTCTTCTTGAGCCAGTCCAGTGGAATGTCTGCATGGAAAGCGGTGAGTTGGTCAACCCCTTTGAAATAAGCGCCGAAAGCTTTATCGAATTTGTCGTAATGTTTTTCATCTTTGACAAGAGAAGCACGCGACAAGTGATAGAAATCATCTAGGCTGCACTGACCCGAGCCCGGGCCTATGACCTCAGCTTGCAAGGCTTCAAGCAAGGTCAGGTATTCCTTGACTGACACTGGCAGCTTGGCAACCCGCAATGTGTAGAAGAAATCGATCAGCATGTGGACTCAGCGAAGGGTGGCAAGTTGGTGATCCAAATGGCTTCGAACGGTAGGCCATTCGCTAGAGATGATGCTGTAAACACAGGTATCGCGCAATAGACCTTGCGCATTCACTTGATGTTGCCTGAGCACGCCGTCGAGTTTTGCACCAAGCCGTTCAATGGCACGACGGCTTTGGCGGTTGTGCCAATGCGTTCGAAACTCAACTGCAATGCAATCCCAGTTTTCAAAGGCATGGGCCAGCAAAATGCGTTTGGCTTCTGTATTGAGCAAACTTCTTTGAACACTTTTTGCATACCAAGTGGAGCCGATTTCAACTCGACGATTGGTCTCATCGATGTTCATATAGGTGGTCATTCCGATGGCACGTTGGCTTTTGGGGTGAATCACTGCAAAAGGCAACATCTGCCGATTGGCTTGCAAGCTCAAGCGCCGATCAATTTCAGCACGCATGCCATCGGGAGTCGGGACAGCCGTGTACCAAAGTCGCCAAAGTTCACCGTCTTGAACCGCTTCGGCCAATTCGGCGGCATGGCTCTGTGACAAGGGCTCCAGGCGAACATGTTCACCTGCAAAATGGATCGGGTTCAGATCGAGCGACATGGCTTATCGGTTCCGCGACTGCATGAACACCAGTTTTTCAAACAAGGTGACATCTTGTTCGTTTTTGAGCAAGGCTCCAACCAAAGGGGGGATGACCACTTTGTCATCTTCGCTTTGCAAGGCTGCCATGGGGATGTCCTCTGCAACCAACAATTTGATCCAGTCCAATAGCTCAGAAGTGGAGGGCTTTTTCTTCAAGCCCGGAAGGTTGCGAACACTGAAAAAGGTTTTGAGCGCAGCGTCCAGCAATTCTTGTTTGAGCTTGGGAAAGTGAACTGAAATGATTTGCCGCATGGTGTCGGCATCGGGGAATCGGATGTAGTGAAAGAAGCAGCGACGCAAAAACGCGTCGGGAAGCTCTTTTTCATTGTTGGAAGTGATGAACACCACAGGGCGATGCTTGGCTCTGATCATTTCGCGGGTTTCATAGCAATAAAACTCCATGCGATCGATTTCCCTGAGCAAGTCGTTGGGGAACTCGATATCGGCCTTGTCGATCTCATCGATCAAAAGCACCACAGGCTGATCAGCGGTGAAGGCCTGCCACAGCACGCCTTTGATGATGTAGTTCTCGATGTGCTTGACGCGATCACGGTCTCCCACATCGGCCATCTGGCTGTCGCGCAATCGGCTCACGGCATCGTATTCATAAAGACCCTGCTGGGCCTTGGTGGTTGACTTCACATGCCACTGAAGCAAAGGCATGTTCAGACTGGCGGCCACTTCTTCAGCCAGCATGGTTTTGCCAGTCCCGGGTTCACCTTTGATGAGCAAAGGACGCTTGAGTGTGATGGCGGCATTGACCGCAAGCATCAAATCCTGGGTTGCGATGTATTGATCTGAGCCTTGAAATCGCATGGAAATCCCTGATGGTTGGTTGTTCATGTGCTGAAATTACAGGGTTAACGCATCGATATAATGCGCCACCTTTCCATGATTCTGCACTCAAAATGTCCATTCTGAATCGCCTCACTTTTGTTCTCGCTGTCTCAGTCGCGACCACCGCATCTTTTGCCCAAGACATCAAAGGTGATGCCAAAGCTGGTGAAACAAAAAATGCCATGTGCATTGGTTGCCACGGCATTCAGGGCTACCAGTCCAGTTTTCCCGAGGTTTATAAGGTTCCACGCATTGCTGGGCAGTCTGAATCGTTCATCGCCGCATCGCTCAAGGCCTATCGAGCTGGTGAGCGCAAGCACCCCACCATGCGTGCTGTGGCGGGCAGCCTGACGGATCAAGACATTGCCGATCTGTCCGTCTATTACGAACAACTGGGTGGCGAGCCAGCAAAAGTTGCTGACAAAGCACCCGATGCACCTGCCGATGTGGCCGCCTTGTTGACCAAAGGTGCTTGTGCCTCTTGCCATGGTGCCAACTTCAATAAGCCCATTGCACCCGGCTATCCCAAGATTGCTGGCCAATATGCCGATTACCTCTACGTGGCCCTTAAGTCTTACAAGGCAGAAGGGAACGCCACATGGGGCCGTAACAATGCAGTGATGGGTGGTATTGCCAAGCAGTTCACCTTGGCTGAACTCAAAACCCTGGCCAAATACATGGCCAGCCAGCCTGGCGATGTGAAGACGGTGGCTCAGAACAAGTTCCGTTGAAATTCTTTTTGAACCAAGCAATCGCTTGATCCACACTAAAAACACCCGCTATGGCGGGTGTTTTACTTTGCGCTGGCCCTTATGCGCAAAGCATCCACATAGGCATGGCCATCTGGTGGCTTCCCGCTGCGCTGGCTTTCCCAAACCATGAGCCCAAGGCATTCCATGGCTTCATGCTGAGCCAAATGGTCAGAACCCATTTTTAGGGTCAGTTCTTCAATCGCCCTTTTCACGCCTGGCGGCTGGTCGATTCGATACTGCTCACTCAGGCTCAAATGCATGGACAGATGAAGAAAGGGATTGGTTTTGCCGTCATCAACTTCATACATGCGAGCGATGGCTTCGGTTTCATTGCTGAGGTCGTCGTGGTATTCGGGGTGAAGACTCACCCAATAACCCGCCAAGGTTTCCATGGCATCCAAGGGCAGGCCTTGACGCTGTTTGGCCAGTACTGAACAAAAAAAGCGCCGGACATCGGCTTGAGAAGGGGCAAACATGTGTGTCAGCTTTGAGAATGAAAGCAAGAAATTCAGATCCGTGCTGAATCATAATGATCCCGTTCTAACTCAGAGTCTGCGCCATGAATGAAGCCCTGATATGTGATGCCATTCGAACTCCTTTTGGCCGCTATGGCGGGGCGCTTTCATCTGTGCGCGCTGATGATTTGGCGGCCATCCCGCTCAAAGCCTTGATGGAAAGAAACCCTGACCTGAATGCACATTCGATCGAAGATGTGTTTTATGGCTGTGTGAATCAGGCGGGTGAAGACAACCGCAATGTGGCGCACATGGCCAGCTTGCTTGCAGGCCTTCCCGAGACCATTCCTGGCGTCACGCTTAATCGTTTATGTGGTTCCGGCATGGATGCTGTGGGTACCGCAGCACGTGCCTTGAAGTCGGGTGAATTGAACTTGGTGATTGCAGGTGGCGTGGAGAGCATGAGCCGTTCGCCCTTTGTCATGCCCAAAGCCGAATCGGCATTCAGTCGAAGCAATGCCGTCTACGACACCACGATCGGTTGGCGTTTCATCAATCCCAAGATGAAGGCCATGTACGGCGTCGATTCCATGCCTGAAACCGCAGAAAACGTCGCCATTGAGTTTGGGATTGAGAGAGAAGCACAAGATCGTATGGCTCATGCCAGTCAAGAAAAAACAGCCATGGCCCAAGCACGTGGGTTTTTTGATGCCGAGATGGTGGCCGTTCATATTCCACAGAAAAAAGGCGAGGCCCTTGTGGTCAATCGCGACGAGCATCCTCGACAAACCACCTTAGAAGCCTTGGCCAAACTCAAGGGTGTGGTGAAGCCAGATGGCAGTGTCACAGCGGGCAATGCCAGTGGCGTGAACGATGGTGCTTGCGCTTTGTTGATGGCTTCTTCATCGGCAGTGAAGCATCACGGTTTGGTGCCCAGGGCTCGTGTGATTGGTATGGCAACAGCGGGTGTGCCTCCTCGGATCATGGGCATAGGACCTGCGCCGGCCACGGAAAAAGTATTGGCACAAACAGGGCTAAAACTCTCTCAAATCGATGTCATCGAACTCAATGAAGCCTTTGCTGCCCAAGGTCTGGCGGTCCTCAGGTTGCTCAAATTGGCAGATGATGACTCGCGTGTGAATCCAAATGGAGGGGCCATTGCACTTGGTCACCCCTTGGGTGCCAGTGGAGCCCGTTTGGTCACAACCGCCATCAACCAACTTCACCAAACGGGTGGACGGTACGCACTTTGCACCATGTGCATAGGGGTAGGTCAGGGCATTGCCATCGTCATTGAGCGCATCTGAACATCACGCAATGAATGTTTTGACTTAGATGAATTTGCCTGCCCTTTTATTTGACCCTTGGTTTTATGCGGTCGCTTTGCCTGGGGTCATTTTGCTGGGCATCAGCAAAAGTGGATTTGGTACTGGGTTTGGTTCTTTGGTGGTCCCCATGATGGCCTTGGTGATTCCTGTGCCACAGGCTGCAGCCATCCTCATGCCGGTATTGTTGGCTTTGGATCTCATGGGCATTTGGGCCTACCGACGTGACTGGGACCGACGCTTGTTTTGGTTTTTGTTGCCGTGGTCCGTGGTGGGCATCGTCATCGGCTACTTGCTGTTTCGTCTGCTTGATCCCAAGTGGGTGGCTGGCATGGTTGGGGCCATGACACTGTTGTTTTTGTTGCTCAGATTTTTATCCCGTCATCAACCGCAAAAGAGACCCTCCAATGCATTGGGCAGAGTCATGGCGGCGCTATCGGGCTTCACCAGTTTTGTTTCTCACTCTGGTGGTCCTCCGCTCAATATGTATGTGCTCAGATTGAACATGTCTCCGGTGCCTTTCGCCGCAACCATGGCATTCTTGTTTTTTTGCATCAACCTCTGCAAATGGATTCCCTATGGTTTGCTGGGCCTGCTTGACTGGGGTAATCTGACCTTGTCTTTGGTGCTGTTGCCCATCTCTCCCATTGGCGTTTGGTTAGGCGTACGGTGGGCCAGGCGCATCAACCCTGTTTGGTTCTACCGCTTGGTTTATGCGGGGATGCTGTTCACTGGCATCAAACTTCTCAGTGATGCCTTGATTTGAAAGGAAGACCCATGCGGGTATTTGGTGACTTGAACGAATTGTGTGCGTGTGTGGGGCAAGAGATCGTGGTGAGCGATTGGGTGAGTGTCGACCAAGACCGCATCGATGCATTTGCCCACGCCACGGGCGACCATCAATGGATTCATGTGGACGAAAAGCGTGCTGCAGAGGGCCCCTTTGGCGCCACGATTGCCCATGGCTTTTTGACCTTATCCATGCTGCCTTTGTTTCTGGATCAAAGTTTGCGCATTGAGCGATTAGGCATGTCGATCAATTACGGTTTGAATAAAGTGAGGTTCACAGCGCCAGTGCCCGTGGGGAGTCGAATTCGGGTGCGCTTGTCTTTGTTGTCGTGCGAGCCGATGGATGCCCATGGCAAGCAAATCGTCATGCAAGCGGTTTTCGAAAAAGAAGGATCAGAAAAGCCTGTTTGTATCGCTGAGACCATCACCCTAAGGTATCCGGCGTGATCAAAGGGCATCAGGGCCAGTAGGCTTGACTGAACCCACATTGGCGCCATGCCTCAAAAGCCGTTACGGCCACTGCATTAGAGAGATTCAAACTCCGCTGGCCCTCTTGCATGGGCAGCCTGATTCTGTGGGCTTCGTTGAATTGGGCGCGAATGGACTCCGATAAGCCGCTGGTTTCCGATCCAAAAACCAGCCAGTCATCGACCTGAAATTTGACATCGAATACGCTGAGCCTCGCTTTCGTTGTCAATGCAAAGCCGCGCTGCAATATGGCTGGGTATTTGTCGCACAGTTGATCCCAACTGTCATGAACCTGCAGCTGAGCGAATTCGTGATAGTCGAGGCCAGCACGCCTGAGCTGTTTGTCATCCAAAGAAAACGCAATCGGTTTGACCAAATGAAGCTGTGCCCCAACATTTGCGGATAAGCGGATGATGTTCCCGGTGTTGGGGGGAATTTCAGGATGAACCAGAACGATGTGCATCAATTG
>JACCDO010951236.1_pt1 | contig 20119 bp, 18 predicted proteins | sample 7446101 | NCBI WGS metagenome assembly JACCDO01 (sample SAMN15323440, study PRJNA562643) | freshwater metagenome | isolation source: river surface water | place: USA:Blue River Watershed | collected 2017-08-16
ATAAAATGCCTGGACTATTCAAAATTAAGTATACCAATGGGATTACAAAACTCATAAATTTGCGCAATGTATGTGCTGTATCACTGCAATCTAAAACAATCAAAATCGAGTATAATTTCCCTTGTGTAACGGGAGAAAATTATTATGGGCGTGTAGAATCGCATCCGGCATATGATACAGTTGTATTGACTACGGAAGAATTAGCTAAGAAAGAGTTTGATGCTATCACACATGAATTCGAACTACTTTAGTCGCATTCTATAGAAAATCAATTCCCCTTGTAGAAATGACCACACAGCTGCGGACAATTTCCCAAATTCCTGCACTTGTGAAATATGTGTATGCGGTAGGGTCTACTGATTCATGGGTTCCTAATGCGAATACAAAAGTATCAACAATGCTGCCGTATAGTGAATTTTCGTCCAAATTCACATTTAATGCTGCTATTGATTCTAACGAAATTATGCGTGATATGGGAAAAAGCGTCATGTTGCTTACTCCAGAGGGATACCATTATGCGCTTTTGCGCCTCGTGCAGCTTGTAAATGGGCCAACAACGGAAGGAGTTCCCGATAACTGGGATACAGTTGGGCAGTTTTATGTTTGTACTTGGAGTGCGGATCCGGCAACGATTAATGTGACTGTATCGCGCACAGGGTAAATAAACATTAACCCTCACCAGAAAACAATGACTTCTCGCACTGGATACTATATGTGTCGTGCGAGTGGTTCCACGACGTATTTATATACAAAAGAGGCAATTGAACAGGCATTAGCGCTTACACCATTTCCGCATACGTTTGATGGTACAAACATAGTATGTCCTACAATGACTGACTTAATTGAGGTTTATTATGCAATTTGGTATAGAACCAAACTAGCAAATCCTGACCCAAATAATCCAGATGGAGGTGGTTACTCTTGTAACGCTGGCACATTGCTGCAAGATATGGGGGAAAATATGCAATTTATGCTTCCAAATGGAGAGGTAGTTGTAAAATGGCGGCTTGTGAAACAACTCTCGCCCCAGACGAACCCGCCTGTTTCATCACCTGGTCTATCTCCTGTAGGAACTGTAGGATTCGTAACTACATTTTGCGGATATGGTGCGAGTGCTGCAGGTGATACTGGTTATGTTTTAGACCCACCTTCTGTGATTCGTATGGGATAAATAGGGGAAAAAATTGAACGCTGCTGAAGGACGGGTCTGTGTTGTTGCCCTTACTTTTCATTTCCTTTCCTTTCCTTTCCTTTCCTTTCCTTTCATTCGTAACCACAACAAACCAAAATGTCTTTCCTTTCTAATAATTCTAAACCGCCACAAACAAGCTCAGCACCAGAGCCTGAAGTCTTCTTCGGTGAGGCTGAACTAGGAGCAGGCCGCTCCAGAGGCAAGCGCCGGGCCGTGGCCGAAGATGCAGACGCTAAGGCAGCCCAGTACAAGGACGAGGAGACTGGTGGCTATGTCGGCGAGGACGGTGAGCCTGTCTCCGAGGCTGTAGGTAAGGCACTCATTTCCCGGTCTATGGGTGAGAAGCTGGGTAACAAGGCGCGCCAGGCGCTTAAGGCTTATGAAGCCGACAGAGAGTTTCGTGCCACTTCTAAGGCAGGCTATGGCGCAGGAGGGAAGAAGGCGGACAAGGACGATGAGTACGGCCTAGCAGGCTTCTCTCTGTCCCAGGCGGGTGCAGACAGCAGTGCCCTCACCTCTGCGGCAGAGAATTCCAAGGACATTGTGATCGAGAAATTCACTCTGACTGCGCATAAGAAGGAGCTGTTTAAGGACGCTTCTCTACGCATTGCACACGGTAAGCGCTACGGCCTGGTGGGCCCTAACGGCCAGGGAAAGACCACTCTTTTGAAGCACATTGCAGCGCGCGAGCTCGCTATTCCGCCCCGAATTTCCATCCTGTACGTGGAGCAGGAGGTGATAGCAGATGAGACGCCTGCAGTGCAGGCAGTGCTGAAGGCCGACAAGGAGCGCGCGAAGCTCGTAACTCGTGAGACCGAGCTGCTGGAGCTGCTGCGCAAAGCTGACGAGGCAGAGGCCTCAGGCTCCTGTAAAAACAGGGAGCAGCGTGATGCCCTTGACGAGGAGCTTGGAGAGGTCTATGACCGAATGGCGAGTATGAAGGCAGATAGCTCAGAGGCCTCAGCACGTAAGATTCTGTCCGGTCTGGGCTTCTCACTGGATATGCAGGATAGACCCACACGCCAGTTCTCAGGAGGCTGGCGCATGCGTATCTCCCTAGCCCGTGCGCTGTTCATGGAGCCTGACCTGCTGCTGCTCGACGAGCCTACCAACCACTTGGATCTGGAGGCAGTCATCTGGCTGCAGGAGTACTTGTCCAAGTGGAAGACTACTCTGCTCATTGTGTCTCACGACCAGGAATTTCTGAGCTCCGTGGTAACAGACATCATCCACTTAGAGGACTGCAAGCTGCACTACTACCGTGGTGACTACGACAGCTTCAAGGAGCAGCACGCTCTGGACATGGAGAAGAGACTGAAGGACTACGAGAAGCAGCAGAAGCTTCTGCGCAGCATGAAGGACAAGGGCAAGACCAGCAACGAGGCCAAGGCGAAGGCCATCGCGCGTGCAAAACGCGAGGGCGCTGCTACAGGCAAGGCGGCCAAGTCAGGAGGTGCCGGTACTCGTGACGATGACTGTGGAATCCCGGAGCAAAAACTGCTCACCAAGCCGCACGAGTATAAGGTGGAATTCACATTCTCCAACCCGGACCCACTTCCGCCGCCGATTCTCAGCGTACACAAGTCCTCCTTCAGGTATGGCGAGAAGTACCCGTGGCTGTTTGAGGACATCGACTTCGGCATCGATCAGTCATCCCGCGTGGCTATTGTCGGCCCCAACGGTGTGGGCAAGTCGACCCTCCTAGCAATGATGATAGGAGAGCTGGAGCCAACAACTGGAGAAGTTCAGCGCAACCGTTTCCTGCGCGTAGGCAAGTATTCGCAGCATTTCGTGGATATTCTGCCGATGCAGAAATCGCCTGTGGAGTACCTGCGAGGCGGGCACCCTGACCTGAAGGAACAGGAGGCACGCACCCTGCTGGGCCGATTCGGTCTGGAAGGTCACGCGCACACCATCGCTATCAAGGACCTCTCTGGAGGCCAGAAGGCGCGTGTGGTGTTTGCTGATCTCTGCCTTCAGCGGCCTCACATCATGGTGCTCGACGAGCCTACTAACAACTTGGATATCGAGTCAATCGATGCCCTGGGTGATGCCCTCAGTAACTTTACAGGCGGTGTGGTGCTCGTATCGCACGACGCACGTCTCATCCGTAACGTAAAGTGCCACCTCTGGGTGTGCAATAACCGCAAGGTATTGCCTCACGAGGGTGGATATGATGACTACAAGGAAGAGACACTTGCCCGCTTCTGCGCAGAGGAAGCTGCATTGGATATTCGCTTTAACAACGACCTGGCGAAGGCTATCGCCGAGGAAGCGAAGAAGGTCGAAGACGCAAAGAACGCTGCTATCCTGGAGAAGGTGCGTGCGCTGCGTGCAGCTGCTGCGGCTGCAGCAGCGAAGGCATAACCCTCTTCGCGCTGCAATACTTGACTCTTTCAAATATGTTCCTGAAAATTAAACACTACAGAGGATAAGTCTGTGTTATTGTCTTTCTTTTCTAAGTATTCTAACCCGTCACAAGCAAACTCGGCACCGTTACCCCCAGCCACAGAGCGCCAAAGCCCTCAGCCAGTGACCTCAGCCAGTGAGTCCTGTACTTCCTACATCATCAGTATGTCGTGTTTTTTTCATGTATTTCCTACGATTGATTTCTCAAAAGTGTAGCCTTGAAGGAGAAATTCCTTGAAAAATAGAGTTCGTGGGCCTGCGGCCCACTCACTGTGGCGCAGGGTTGCACTTGCTTGCCTTGTGCATCTCAATATCATTTCACAGATATCTCCTGAAAGGGTATCTCTGTGGAATTCCATTGCTATTCCAAGGGTACGCCAAGGGCTTACCTGCATGGGACTTTTTGCGGTTTTGCCGTTTTGGTATTTAAATCGCAAAACATGTGTAATTTGCGGTTCTTCACATGTTTCCTCATATACTTCTCTTAGTATACAATATAGAGAGGAGTTTGCTCTGACCACTATCCAGGGTTGCCCTTGGTATTCTTTGGCGTTTTAAACATTTTCCACAGGAATCTCATTACATGGGATTCTTGTGAAATTCCTATACTTTTTACAATACATACCAAGGGATTGCATGGATGGGACTTTTTGGAATTATCCATATTTTTGGAAATTATTTTTATGCTGGATTTCCAATATACTATAAATAGCGCACAAAACAATAAATAAGAAACAGCGTACAAAACAATAAATAAGAAATGGCGCACAAAACAATAAATAAGAAATAGCGTACAAAACAATAAATAAGAAATAGCGCACAAAAGTAATAAAATATGAGCTATTTCTGGAATTTTAACAATTCCAAGAAATTGCGGTCAATTTGCATTATATTAATGCTAATGATTCAGGGTGATTGCATATGTTCTTTCAAGCAATCGAGTTTTTATTTCATCTACATCAAGTTTAGGAATTTCCATTTTTCCCAGTCCAGTATAACTTCCACCACGCACTCTTATATCAGGCAAGCATGTATGCAATAAATGTACAATTGAATTTTCATCATCTTTATCTCCTGGAAAGTAGAACAACATAGAAAGCACCCTAAATAATCCTGTCCAATTGGCTCGTGTGTCTGATTCATGCCAGTTGCGATGGCTTGCTAATCTCATTTGCACACTTTCTTCAACATTGGTCGTTCCATTACCACGATGATTAATGCGTGAAATTCCAACATAAATTGTACCATGCTCACAAAGATGCGCATAAACTCCCGTTTCGTATTTTCTACCACTATTTTCACGCTTGGTTTTCAATTCCTGTATAAATGTATAAACATCCCACAATTCCATCGGCGGCTTCTCCATCTTGAATTTTGGTATGTATTTCTCAATCGGAAGTCCACCCATTTCAATGGCTGTTTGCATTATTTTATTGAGTCGTGGGTCAGGATGATGTTGCACTTTCTCAACCGTTTTTGAAGGACTTGCCTCCTTTGACTTGTTATACAACTTTTCCAATTCCGCATCCGCCACCTCCGAATCACCAGAATACGCCACAGTTTCCTTAATCACATCTGCAGCCACTGGATAGGTAGCCGTAGAAGGAGGGGGAATATTGTGTTCGTTTTTGTAGACAATCACAGCTTTAATATTACGTATAATGGTCGTGCGCATAGATTCTTTCATTATCGTAACATGTTCCTCTGCTTCCCGCGGCAATTCCATAGTATCCAATTCATCCAACAAAATCCGGCAACGCTCTAAATGTGCACGCAACTGCGCAAATGTGTCTAAAACACCCATTGTATATGCATGTAATTCTAGGGAAATGCGTACATCAATTTTTAGCTCATTTTTTACGAAAACCCCCAAAAAGTCCCATGCAGGTAAGCCCTTGGCGTACCCTTGGAATAGCAATGGAATTCCACAGAGATACCCTTTCAGGAGATATCTGTGAAATGATATTGAGTTATGCAAGGCAAGCCAAGTGCAACCCTGCGCCACCGTGAGTGGGCCGCAGGCCCACGAACCTTACTTTTCAAGGGCTTTTAGCCTCTCTTTCAGGACTTCATTCTCTCGCCGCAGTGCGTCCTTATCATCCCTTATAATCTCAGAAAGCATTGTACGCAACTCTCTAATTTGGCGTGTTTTTTCAGCATTATCAGCTATAAGCGATTTTTCCATATCTGTAATTAAACGATGCATTTCATCTTTGTTGCGTGCATGTGTATAATTGTTCCACAAAATATATGACCCAATCCCCACAAACAATGTCCAAACTGGAATGCCCATAATTGGTGTTTCTGACCTTATTTCTACTTTAGATTGAAAAATAGAAGTAATTCCTTGACTCGCAGAATTTATAAATGCAATTGTTTTATCAGTGGCGGCTTGCATGAATACATTCCCACTTATTCTATTGCATAATCATCATTTTTTCATACGGATTTGAACCCTAAAAATCGCCGAACCCCCCAAAAAGTCCCATACAGGGTTGCCCTTGGCGTACCCTTGGGATTCCAATGGAATTCCACAGATATACCCTTTCAGGAGATATCTGTGAAATGATATTTGGATGCGCAAGGCAAGCCAAAGCTAAGTGCAACCCTGCGCCACAGTGAGTGGGCCGAGGCCCACGAACCTCAAAAAATACTAAGCATCATACAGAGCATTCGAAAAATCCAACATATCTGATAATAGAAACTGCATTTCCATCAACTTAATGATATTTATCTTTTGCGTCTTGACTGGTTTTATATATTCTTGTATCGCATAGTCATATGGAAATGTTAATTCCGTTCCAATCTCTACCAATGGATTGCCGCTTGATCTAAAACTAACTTGAGGATGAACGCATGGTTGCGTTTTACAAATCTCGTAGTATTCATCATTTTTCGGATTTATTTGTATGTCTGGAAGATATGCATACTTTATGGGTTTCACAACTTCGTATTCATGAAAATACACATGCCACTCATCATACGACATCTCATGACGAGTTTTCTTAAAATTCTGCCACATCTCCAATGCATACCATATGGCTATCCATGCATCCAATCCAAAAAACAACAGATTGGTTTTGAAGAAGTCCTGTGGGTCAGATTCCATAGCAGTCCGATAAATACGTGTCCCAATAGGAATTTCTTTTTTTCTAATGTTATACATGTGTTCGATTATTTTTACAAACTCTTCATGAGCATTTCGAAAGGGTCCTGTATTATTATTTTTAAATCGTGTGGTTTGTTTTAAACTAGTTCTGTAATAATTCTGCATTGTGCGAGAAGTCATGTTTTTCATAATATACGGTGGAGTTTTTAATTTGCGAGTTCTCTTTGGAAAAGACCGGGCCTTTCGAGTCTTCATTTGTTCTATAATGGTCTCTAAAAATTCTTATCATTGAAATGTTGTAATGGCTAAAAAGTCCCATGCAGGGTTGCTCTTGTCTTGTCTTGGAATAACAATGGAATTCCACAGAGATACCCTTTCAGGAGATATCTGTGAAATGATATTGAGTTATGCAAGGCAAGCAAGTGCAACCCTGCGCCACTGTGAGTGGGCCGCAGGCCCACGAACCCTAAAAACCCTAAAACTCCTAATGTACGAACTTCGTATACAACTGATAATCTTTATGAATCTCAAACTTGTGTCTCAATGCATGTAGTTTCTTTTCAATCATCTCTTTTTGCTGCAACAGCGTTATATATTCTTTGTATTTTGAGATATTGTTAAGAACCTTGAACGTTGCTAGTCTATCATTGATTTGCTGAAGGACTCCTAGAAGCACATTCCGTTTCTGTAGATCCGAACAAAGCGAGGTCCGAATGTGAGACTCTGTATACGCTCGCCATGCAAAACCATGCGGATTTGTAGGTGGTGCAACAATCGGCTTCTCCATCGTGGGTTCAGGTAAAGGTCTTAGTAAACGAAATGCAGAATTCTTGGAAGGAACAATGCTAGGCATTAGAAAGGAAAGAAAAGAACTGGAAAGAAAGCAATGCAAAGCAGCTAAACGCCATCAAAAAAACGTTAGCATTCAATTTTTGCTACAATTGGTCTCCAGGCATCATAGTCAAAGTCATCCTCGCGAGGCCATCCAGTGACTGCATATCCATCTACGTGGTAAGTATGACTGCCTCCAACCACCAAGTTGTATAATTGAGTATCGGCAGGCATGCTGTATAGTTCCAATGACTTGGTTTCGCGAGACCCTTCGACTGTCTTGAGATGTATTCCTGTTTCCAATACCTGCACACGACCACGCTTGAGACCATGTAACATCATAGTCTCTTCACCATTCACAGTAATTACGGTATGTACACGACCATATGTATTATCATCGGTAATTGCTGGATGCATACAATAAAACTTTGCATCTGCTGATATATGAGGATGATGGCTTGATGTAGAATGTTCCTCGTTGATGCGACACATTTGATGACTGCCCAGAAGTGGTCTATGCAACGCCAATACTGTATTGGCTTCTCCAAAGGCTCCCAACACTACGTCCCCAATCTCTATATCCTCAATTGCCTTTGTAGTACCGTCCGCCAAAGTTACTAGAGAACCAGCTAAGAAGCAGGGGGCATACACTTCAACTGTTCCTTGACTACTGCTGCAATTATTGTATGCTGTAACAATTATATTTATAGAAGATGGGTTGTTCCAATCATCCCACGAAACAGATGCAGTTGTTGCAGTATTATTTGGATAGTTGATTGTTATTACGGATGCTCCAGAATAATCCGTTATTACAGTGTAATATGTAGCATTCGCAACAGGGGTCCATGTTATTTCAAATGCATTGGGACTTGTAGGCACAACACTACCAATCGATAGGCAATCAGGAACCGAACAACACGCCGGGATTACGGTCTGTTGTACATAGGCTTGTTGCCCTGCTGACCTATATCCAGCCATTGAGCTAGCAAAGGTGGATGAACCACCGGCCTCCTTACTAGCAGGGTTCGCCTGATGATAGATAGCCAATGTGCGTGCACCCAAAAAGCGAGTACGTTCCGATGCACTTCGATTGGCGTTCTGCATTCTTTCTATTGGGATGGGGAAAAATTGAAGCATCATAACTGGTGAAAGTCAGTGTGCGTGCGCTACTTTCCGTTACTTTCCTTTCCTTTCCTTTCTTTCAAAATGAACCAAGTTACTTTCCTTTACTTTGTCTATCGCAACCGTGGCGAGAAAGCGCTCCAGTTGGTGGAACGCGAGGGCACTCGTGATACAGATGCTAAGTTCACTTATGTGCTAGCATCCGCAAAGAGTCCCAGTCGCGCATGGAACGCTGCCGAATGGACCCTTCAGACTTCCAACACACTTCGTGATGATGAAAAGGGCTTCGATGTAATGGTTGCTAGTTTCTCTCCCTTTGTGCTAGTGAATGAAGTGACCGGTGAAGCCATTCGGATTTGTGAGAATAAGGTCACTACTGGACTACCTCCAAGGGGAAAATGCGAGATTCCCCTCACACCTGAGTTGTTGGGAAAGACCAATGGATGGTTCAAGAATCCTGTGAACATTGCTGCATGATTTTGGTGATGCGGCAGCGCAGCAACAACTATTTAAATATCCGCACTTAGCAAAATCAGGCAATAGTTTTGGAAGAGATATAAAAGAAGTTAAGGGTGTGGAAAGACAAATTGATAGGGATGGAACATTCTACACAATTTCTATTTCCATGTTGAAAAAGACTTAATTTATGATATAAAACATACTGTGGTGGATTGTGGTGCATTTGTGGTGCATTCCAAAAATAATGCACCACACTATCTTTTAGAGACATTGTATCATGTTTGTATCATAGAATGTTATATTGATTATATATTTTATAAAGTTGTGGTGTATGTGGTGCATTATCGGCACATTTTCATAGGAGAGGGGGGGTCTTTTTTCATTCCTCTTTTTCCAGGTAAGTTCAAGAGCTCCCAAAATCCACCACATCCACCACAAGAATATTTTACGATATAAATACAATATAATCTTGATATGTTCACGAACAATTAACGAAAAATAATCCACCACAATGTACCACAGTGTACTATAGTATATGAAATACGTTGCGGAGGGTTGCGTAAGGTTGCGGAGAGTTGCGGAGGGTTGCGGAGGGTTGCGGAGGGTTAATAAAGCCAACTATCCCCCTACCTTTGCAGTCAGTTTGTTATAGATTTATTATATAAAACTAAATAAAACTTATAAAAATATATGTCTAGGGGATAGTTTAACCCCATATTCCCCTTCCTAGGAATCCAAAATTTCCAAATGCAATTTGTTCTGGCTGATTACCGAAACCTTTCAAACTATCCGCAACTATCCGCATCACAGCTTTGTGATATAGTTCATATCATATATATACCATTTTAACTTCAAAACTGCAAAGATATACCCTCCGCAACCCTCCGCAACCCTCCGCAGTTTGGGTATCGTTTCTAATTTTCAACATTCATATTACAATTTATGACTGTGACGCTTGTGTGACGCTTATGTGACGCTTGTATGATAGGATGTGACGCTTGTGTGACGCTTAGCTTTTTAGTGTTTTCAAGGATTGTATAGCAATTATATAATACTTTAGTTTATGTGACGCTTAAAATAAATCTATTATACCCCTACTTCTTACAGAAAGACCAGAGAAATGAGGACCATGTGACTTTTGCCCGAGGGGGGACATGGCTCGTCACTTCATAAGCGTCACAAGCGTCACATAGGTAGGTTATATCATATTTTCCTACTTAAATTTGCAAGCCATACATATTGTTTGCTAAAACAAGCATCACACATACTTTGCAAGCGTCACATAAGCATCACAATTAATTTAGAGTCGTGTTTATAGTAGATGAAGGAATATGAAGGATAGATGAAGGATAACACAGTAGGAATGAAGGATTCATGAAGGATAGAAATTCATAGTTTTGCGGTTTTGTATCATAACTGAATTACAATTATCAATATATGAAGGAAGAATTTATTTCATTATACCATTTAACATCCCATGGAAGAAAACAACATGGTCCTTAATTTTCATCCTTCTTAGGAGAAATATCAATCCTTACATACATTCCTTCATATCCTTCATTGTGTAAAATTGTATAACAACCATGTAATGATTTTCTCTGCAATTAGTTTGTCGCATCAAATGTTCCTTCATTTGTACTATGATATCCTTCATTTATCCATCATTATCCTTCATCTACTTTATTTAGCATAGGAATAAGATAGAAAAATAGTTGTGGAGGTTGTGGAGGATGGGTGGAGGTCTTGTGGAGGTTGAACCTCCACACTATTTTCAATCAGTTTATTACACAAATGTTATATACTTTAATTATTTTACTTAAAATATAAGAATCTGTGGAGGTAGGATTGAACTTCATGGGTAAGGAAGGGGTCCAAACATTCAACCCCTCTTTTCTGGCCTGAGTGTTTTATACCTCCACAACCTCCACAACCTCCACATTTCATTTTACGACATATTTATGTAACAAATCTTTAATGTAGCTAAACTAAAAATATGCTTTGCGTATGTTAACCTCCACAAAATTTAGTATTGTAGTTTATATCATAAACCTGACTTGCGATACACTAAAATTACGCAATTGTATTCCATACCATCGAAAATTTATCAGGTATGTCTAAAGATTTGTATCGCAATCCTTATTATAACATGCAAATTTTTGTTCGCACGCTGACGGGCAAAACCATCACACTTGATGTGGAGCCCTCCGACTCCATTGAGAACGTGAAGCAGAAGATCCAGGATAAGGAGGGAATCCCGCCCGACCAGCAGCGCCTAATCTTTGCAGGCAAGCAGCTCGAAGATGGTCGCACACTAAGTGACTATAATATCCAAAAGGAATCCACGCTGCATTTGGTACTGCGTCTCAGAGGCGGGCGCTACTAATGTATTAGTTTGGTATTTTCAACTCAAGTCAACGCACCTACACAAAACAAACCAACCAACCCATATCATTTCCATATTGAAGATGATATGAATTACTATGCCTAAACTACTTAGCAAATGTAATAGCAACAAGCAACGAGAAATGTCTGTCCTGGATTTCCTACACATCCACGCGAAATCCTCTCATGAGATGGTTCGAAGTATGACCCATCATGACCATCCCCATTATGGAAACGGCGTCCGTGCGATTGCCGAATGTGAACGGATTGCGAACGAACTCCTTGCACAGATGCCTGCTCTAGAGGCGTGGATGGCCGAATATGCCGCAAACCGTAAGCGGCTCTGGTTGCGGTCCATGCTTGAAATCGGAACTGGTGTTGTACAGGGATATACTTCCCATTCCATCTGGCGCAACCTAACAGCTCCAACACTCGGTCCCCTCTCCGATTGGTCGCGTATCGTGGACGCCTATCGCGGCCCACTTGATGTACGCTATTCCGATGCATTGGAGAATTCCTATGCAGTCGCCAAGCGTATGCGGGAAATTCCTGAGCGACACGAGGGACCCTGCACGGGTGGTCTGGTCTGTTTTGGGTGCGAAGACGACGAATGGCGATGGTCCGAAATCGTACATCGCGAGGCCGATATGCCCACCAATATTTTTTGGCGACCTCAGCTCCAGACGGATGCATTTATGCAGGACATTTTGGAGTCCGAAGGATGGGAAGTTCCAGAGGGTTGGTGCTTTGCTAGTACTGGTCTTGTGGGTAGTCCACCGCGCCAGTGGGTATGGAAACCTACAGGAAGAACGCCCTTTCAATATGCACGCGAACTCGTGGACCACGCCGACTCTCGCTGGTACATCCTGCTGCGGCAAACACAACCTGATGAATACGCGGTCTACAAGGCACTTTTGGGTATAATGGGTGGACTTCGTGACGATATTTCCGCTATTTTAGCAGCATGTGAAGAAGTCCTAGACATGTATTAAACACAATCGCCATAAAAGAAATAAGTCAGATGGCTCTACAGCTCGATTCGATTGTGTGCATTCTGCACTTTCCAACAGAATCCCTACAGCGTTATCTGAAAGAAGTAAAACACGCGATTCCCCTGGGCGGTGATAAATATGCCCTACATCCCCTGGAAACCCCGCATTTACGCGCATTGCAGACCGGTGATTACACGTTTTATGAGGAACTAATTCGTGAAACAAAGCAAGTCGAACATTCTGTAGAACGTTTCCGCAAATTACGGGATACATTCGAAATTGCCTACATGGCTCCTATCATTGTTGAATATGTACATGATGTTGGAAAATATACGGTGATGGATGGAGTACATAGACTGGCGTTGTTACTGCTTCAAGGCATTGTGAAAACCGCTGTTCCTTTTTCTATTATGCGTGCGTATTTGAATAAAAAAGCATGTGATGCATTGAAAGAAAAACTGCGCCTCACAACAGGCGATACCAAGTACAACGGTTGGTCCAATCGCACCGAATTCGGATATCACAGTTATAGAATCTTTAATTTTGCGGCAAAAGGACAACGCGATCCTTTGTCTCGTCTGAGCATAATGAAACGCATCATCTCGTTCCAAAACAAGCGCGTGCTAGATATTGGATGTAATACAGGAGGTATGTTGTTTCATATCCCTGAAATCTCAGTAGGTGTCGGAATTGATTATGACCAGGTTTGTATTGATACAGCCAATGCGTTTAAAAACGTATTTCAATTCGCAAATCAACTCGAATTTGTATGTCTAGACCTTGATGCGACCCCATTGGTACTTGATAAACCGTATGATATAGCATTTCTTTTATCTGTTGGATCCTGGATAAAGACGTGGCGTACCCTGTATAGGACTGTATACGCAGTCACAAAGCTTATCTTTTTAGAGACAAATAACGATGTCGAAGGCGTAGACCAACTGAATTTCTTCTACGCGTTGGGGGCGAAAATACATATTATCTCGCATAAGTCTGATGATGATTCTACAGGCAACATAGGGCGCAAAATGTATGCAGTGTATGACCCTAAATGGGCTGCTGCATTAAAGATTGTTGGTGGCGAACAGACTTGCGAGTTGCGAAGCTCTTCCCAAAGGGGAGAGGCCTGAGCCACCAACCTTGTGAAGCAATCGGAAGGTTCGCTCCAACCAGCAAAGCTAGTTTGAGAGAAGTCAGAGCTATGTACTAAATTATACCGCACCAATTGACGTAAGAAGAGCGGTTAGACCTTCATCCAAGGTAAACATGGGTTCATAGCCCAGCTCACTACGAATAAGGTCAATACTAGAACGGGAGTGAACTATATTGCCTGCACGCGGTTTATCAAACGCCGACTCAACGCTGTGTTTCGAGATGGCTTCCATGCGTTCCTTCAGTTCCAACAAAGTTACCGAGTTCCCTGTACCCACGTTATATACGCGGGACGGGACGGCAAGTTCGGCAAGTCCTGCGAGCAAATTGGCGTGAACAATGTCGGCAACAAATACAAAGTCGCGCGTTTGTTTCCCGTCACCATAAAAGGTAATCGGCTGATTTGTTCCGATTTTATCGGCGAATATGGAAATTACACCGGAATATGGGGAACGCGGATCCTGTCGGGGCCCATATACATTGAAATAACGAAGTCCAATGCAAGTCATACCCTTTCCGAGTTCGGCATCCCGTGCCCATAAGTTCGCGTAATCCTCGTCAACACCCTTGCTAAGACCGTATGGAGAAGTATAATCACGTATATCAGATTCCTCTTTGGGCAGTTTTTCCAGGGCGCCATATGTAGCGGCCGAGGAAGCATAGACAAACCGCGATACACCAGCCTTGGATGCGGCGATTAACATATTCAATGTACCAGTGATATTGGAATGGTGATTTTTTAGTGGATTTCGCATAGAATCGGGCACTGAGACGAGTGCAGCCTCGTGAAATACAACATTCATACCCTCACAGGCCCGTACACAATCGTCAATATTTGTTATATCGCCCATTATAAACTCAAAGAGTCCAGTAGATTCACCAATAGTCCGGGCATTTTGCAGATTTGCTTCTTTCCCCGTCTCTAAATTATCGAGAACCCTTACTTTTGCTGCACCTGCCGCCAATAGAGCATCGACAATATTCGACCCTATAAATCCGGCACCTCCCGTCACTAATATATTTTTACCAACATATGATACATCGTTAAACTGTAAATAGGGAAACACTATATCTCTGGGATTCGCCCCACCACGGACGCGCATGCGCCGAGAGTGCCGTTTCGAAGAACGTGTACGACGGGGAGCCATTTCTATTCATATATATACAAATATCAGGCACGTGGGCCTAAATTGTCCAATCGCATTATATAGGTATACAATGACCTACCCTCCGAAAGCCGTTGCATTCTCGAAATATACACAGTCCGTTCAACTTCTGGTACATGGACAAGGCGTGCTTCTCTTTGACCACTGCGATGGTTCACACACCTGTTGCCTCCGCTTCTTGGATTCCGAATCGGCCGAGGTACTGCAAGTGGAGTTTCGTGAGGGCGCCGTAAAGGCATGCCTAGCCAACGGAGAGGAACTTCTGGACCCCAACAATACGAAAGGTCTCGTCTCGAGTGCAGGGGCCTATTATTGGGTCAGTCTCGATGCACAGAATTGCATCCTGCAGGCCGGAATTGGGGAGGCTCGTTCGGATACCGTGGTATACCGATACACATTTGCTGCGACTGCTGCGACTGCAGCCAAGAAACTGCTTGAAACTATTCGCGAAATCCGATTGGATGCGCATAGCCAGCCACGGCGTCTCTTGCGCGACCCCATCCAATGTACAGGAGGCGTGCCCCTGTATGTCCGCGATACCAACACACTAACTATGTCCGATGTCGCGAAGTCTGTGCATATTCCTGTAGCAAACCTACCGGTTGTCGCCCAAAAACTTCACGGATGCATCGCAGGTCGCCGGTTCCTTCTGGATGATGCGGATTTTCCGGAGTTTTCCAGGGCGATTGAATACAGTATCGCTACTCCTGGTTGTTGGTGCTACGAGACACTGAAGGCGAAAAGTACGACATTTGGTCCTGAACCCAACCTCGCGGAAACCTACTTGCGAATCACACTCAATCAGAATAACGGGGAATCACCTGGAATTCCGTATGTAATGGAAATATGGCCGGCGGGGCATTATTCACCGGTGCATAACCACGGTGGGTCCCATGCGGTGATTCGTGTCCTACATGGCGGAATTCATGTGCGACTATTTCCATATTTGGGTGCGGATGCGGAACCATTTGGGACCGCGGATTTCGCGAAAGGCCAGATTACCTGGATTAGTCCCGTGTTGAACCAGGTACATCAGCTGAAAAATCTGGGAAAGCAGACATGCATAACCATTCAATGTTATATGTATGACGGCGAGGATTCGGAGCACCATGATTACTTTGATTACCTGGATGCCGCAGGGAAGATCCAGGAATTTGAACCAGATAGCGATATGGAATTTCTGGCGTTCAAGGAAACGATACGAAACGAATGGGCGGAATTCTGGAAACGCCAAGGATGGTTCCGGAAATCCCTACATAGACTTCGGTTACGTTTGCACTGTAAGTGCTAGTTCAGTAATGCAGAAGCAGCACAGCATGTATAGGGCTGGCCTGCGATAGGATTTCCTACACAACCGCCGGTCTGATATGTACAGACACCGTCTGTGAAATAGTAATTGGACGTACCGAGTTGGTTCGCGCAATAATTACACATCCATGCACATCCTGTGCCGGCTGCGACCGTAAATTGAATGCATTGGTTCTGGGTTTGGTTCTGGCTGCTTGCTGGGGTTGCTGCGGTTGCTGCGGTTGCTGCCGCAGCAGCAAGTGCGGCTATCAAAAAAGAAACGGAAACCATATCTAAAACTGTACGTTGTTAGTTACCTTAAATTAAGAGTAGAGAAGAAGCAATGCCCAAGTCGGAATTGGTGTTGGTGTCCCGAGACGAGTTGGAGCATCTTCGAAAGGGTGTTTCCCAGTCGAAGCTCCTGGAATCCCTGGAACTCGCACGACGAGAAGGATATGAATCGGGATATAAGATGGGATTGGAGGCGAGTCGTGCATCGAACTATGAAGAGGGCTACGCCAAAGGCCTTGCATGTGGTGTAGAACGTGGAAAAAGCGAAGTAGTCCATAAAATCCGCGAAGAGTCCTATAAATCCGGAATGGAACAGGGGCGGGCTGATATTCTCGAATCTTTTCAAAGCGAGCTGGACGTTCTCAGTAGAATGCATGCGAATATTGAGGGAAAAACGTATGCCGAGGGCTTCCAACATGGGGTAGCGCGAGGCATTGTAGGGCTCAAACGGGTGCGACTGAAACACCTGCAGCTCCAACAACTCGCAGACCGCACCGGTCATTGCGAGCGCGAAAAACGTCGATATTACAATCATAGGGAGGAGATTCATGAAAAAAAACGGTTGAAAGCTGCGACTGTGGCTGCTGCTTCTGGTGGGGCTGGTGGTGCTGTTGCTGCAGCTGGAGAAGCAAGCAGTAGCTCCGAAGAATAGAATATAAACTAAATGCATACTATCCATAGATATAATACGATTATGTCTGTGGAAGACTATATACGTGTTCCCAAGGCAGCCTGGGACAGGCTGTGTACACTGGAAGCGGAACTACCGGCACTTCTTAAAAAAGCCAGACAGGAAGGTGGAATGGACCGGCTCAAAGTGCTGAACCAGCACCATAAGGACTTTCCTGAAGAACACCGGCGCAAGTCCAAAGAATGGTATGCACTCAAACGTGAACAAATCCTAGCAAAACGACGTGAAGCATATCGTCGTAAAAAAGCGGCAACTGCCGTCGCGACAGTCGCCGAGACTGTCGCAACAGTCGCAACAACAACGGAGGCCTAAAGTCCTTTAGGTGTTACTATACATAAGTACATCTCTATACTTCCAACACATTCATGATTCCCGACCCATCGGCTGAGCAGGCGGCTTTTTTAGAGGCCGTCGCGACTGATCACGTGCTAGGGGAAGCGGTTGCAGGCAGTGGAAAAACAACGACTGTCTTGCTAATCGCGAAACATTTCCCGCAGAAACGGATTCTCCAGGTTACCTACAATGCGCAATTAAAGTCCGAGGTGCGTGCGAAAGCGATTTCCGCCGGTCTCCACAATCTGGAAATACACACCTTTCACAGTCTAGCGTTAGCCTATTATCCTGTGCGCGGATATGACGACGCTATGTTGCGTGGAGCGATTGCGAGTGCCGGGTCACGACGCAATATACCACGGTTTGAAATCGTGGTACTTGATGAAGCGCAAGATGTAGTGCCGTTGTATTACAGGTTTTTCGCTAAATTTATGGGTGACCTTGGGGGGTCTCCCCGCATGGTGGTACTTGGAGACCGGTATCAGGGCATTTATGGCTTCAAAGGGGCGGATACGCGGTTTTTGACGCTCGCACCGGACCTCTGGAAATGGCCGGTATTCTGTCCTCTGACTCTCTCGACTTCCTACAGAGTTACCAATCCAATTGCGGCATTCGTCAATCGATGTATGTTGGGCTATGAACGTATTCGCGCAGTGCGCGACGGCCCGCCAGTGCAATATGTGGTATGCAATCCGTTCGCAGTCCATAAATGGGTCGCGCGAAAGCTGGTGGGTATGATTGCAGAGGGTGCGTGCGGACCTGCAGATATTTTCATTCTCGCCAATTCCCTGAAAAATCCTGGGGCACCGGTGCGAAAACTCGAAAATTGCCTCGTAGAGGCGGGGATTCCCTGTTACTTTCCAACATCCGATGACCGGATTGCTGACGAGGATGTTATGGAAGGCAAGGTAGTATTTAGCACATTTCATCAGGCCAAGGGACGCGAACGTGCTGTTGTTGTCGTCTATGGGTTTGATTCGTCCTATGAAAAATTCAATGGTTCTGGTTCTGGGGCAGCTGCTGGGGCTACAGGGGGTCTCACGTGTCCTGAAACGTTGTATGTGGCCGCCACGCGTGCAAAAGACCAGTTGATTTTACTACAATCCCACGTGGGTGGTACGGGACCTCTGAGTTTCCTACAAAATCTCCATCCCTCCCCTGCTCTTTCCGTCATTCAACTGGGGTCCGGCGGTGTTGAAAAGCCAGTTGATGCGGGTAAGTTGGAGGCCTTTGGATTCGTGACCCAGAGTGGCCAAACAGGTCCTGTGCATACTGATACAGTTACAAACCTCACGCGCTTCCTCAACGAGTCAGCACTCAACGCACTCAATGCGATTTGTGGGGAGGTGTGGGATGAGGAGGTGGGTGAACAGTATTCCGTGGCCATAGCGGGGAAAGTTGCGACTGCCGCGGGATGCGAGGATGTGAGTGATATCAACGGCCTGGTGATTCCTGCGATGTACGAGGCACGCCATTGCTCACCTGAACATTTTACGAGCACAATTGAAATCGATGTGCGGCGGCGATACGATACATATGTAGCCAATGAAAGTCATGGGTTTCTGCGCCGAGCCTGTGAGAAGCTGCCGGACCCTGTGCGAACTGTTTCGGAGTTTTTGCGGATGGGAGTCATCTATCATAGCGTCGTTGAGCAGGTATTCCATCGCGTCCAACAAATAGACCGGTATGATTGGCTTACGGAGGAGGATGTTACGGCCTGTTTTCGTGTATTACGGGAGCATTTGCGGGAGGATACGATTTTCGAGGAGTCCGTGGAAGTTACCGAGATGTGCGGTGGGGAGTTTGGGAAAGTCACGCTGGCGGGTCGATTGGATGCAGTGAACGACGACTGTATTTGGGAGATAAAATGCGTGGAATCACTCACCGTGGAACATTATGTACAGGTTATGCTGTATGCGTGGATTTGGTCACACGGATTTGAGGAGGAGTATGGTCCACGTGACTTCCGGATTGTGAACATACGTACAGGGCAGATTCTACGGCTACGGAGGGAATCCCATCTTGTGGAGGAGGCGGTTCGAGTGGTATTTGGGAATAAGTGGTCTGTGCGACCGGTTATGAGTGATGCCGAGTTTTTGAAGGAGTGCCGTTCTGCTGCTGGGGTTACTGGGGTTACTGGTGCTGCTGGTGCTGCAGGTCGTGTTAGGAATGCATGTTGTATTGAGGATTAGTGCTTACTAAATAATTCGGATTTTGCGAGACTCCTACATGTCTCCAGATCCCAAATATCGGTGTGTGGTGCAGCCAACGCAGCTATACGGCCATAATTACTCGCGCATGTAATATATAGTCTCAGTGTACACATGGCCAAAACATAATTATCAACATATACTTTCCAATTCTTCGCAATATCTTCTTCACTTCCTTTCCAGTCCATATGTTGTACCGGTTCCGAATTAAATACAATTCGGTCCTTGTCCTTGCCCCAAATAGTTTTTGCACATTCATATGCTGTATCACCCATATCACTTGTTAGAAAAATAACGGCCGATTCATCCGCAAGATGGTCACGAATGCGCGCGAGAATCGAAGGGAGTTTTGCGGCGTCTAACACTGTATGAGATTCCGAAGGATTCATGTATATATCTCCTCCACGTATCTGAATCCCAACAAAGTCCCTCCGTCCCCCCGTTATAATACGAATTGTTTCATGCGTTGCACTTGTAGGCACTAGGATGCGTG
>JACCDO011969266.1_pt1 | contig 20117 bp, 16 predicted proteins | sample 7446101 | NCBI WGS metagenome assembly JACCDO01 (sample SAMN15323440, study PRJNA562643) | freshwater metagenome | isolation source: river surface water | place: USA:Blue River Watershed | collected 2017-08-16
AATTTCAATTCCTTTCCTTTTGTTTATTCAAGCGATCTTTGATTGAGGGCCTAAAGCTCCTGGTCCTTGGTAGGGTTCGGTTCAAGGTTCTGAAGATTGTATGATGTTAGCTACACGTAGATACCTATTCAAGATATATATTTTACTTATGTATAAATAATCTGGTGCTCAAATTACAAAACACAACATATATTATATTCCGGAACTTATGGAATTTCCAGGCCAGACCTCTGACCTCCCCTACTCGAAAAACAAGATCTTCTACGTGAAGTTGAGAGTGGTTCTTGTAACGTAGGTTTACGTGTGTGGAGTCTATTATAATCGCAAATGGTAAGATTAAAATTATTTGTTCACGTGAATTAATAGGATCACACAACGCGATTTAGACAATTTGATAATTATTACTGCGATATATTAAATTTAATTTTTTTACTGCGATATATTAAATTTAATTTTTTACATCATCTAGGCAAATGCATTAAAACCGTATTTAGATGCAGTTGGCAAGACTTTAACTGCTGCAACATGTTTACGTAATTTCCCATCTCAAAATGTTGAAAGGCACAATAAACCTGAAGTAGAAGTAAGAGGAAGCAAGGAATTACTTTTAAATCCAGTTATTGTTTCCAGAACTGAAAATGAGCGTTGTTTAATTGAACCATCAGTTAATTCTGTCAGAGTTTCTATAAAAATTAAACAGCAAGATGAAATTGAAGAAATTTTATGCCACAAATTTACTAGATTTTTAATGCAGCGTGCAGAACAATTTATTATTATGCGTAGAAAAGCAGCAGCGGTATGTTATATATATTATATTTATATATTACTATTATTTACGGTACTTACATGTTTATTCTAATTGTTTCGTTATTCATAGGGGTATGACATTAGTTTTTTAATTACTCATGTTCATCTAGAAAAAATGTGGAAACATAAATTAGTTGATTTCATCGTACAATTTATGGAAGACATTGATAAAGAAATAAGTGGTATGAAAATAGCTATTAATGCCAGAGCTCGGGTTATTGCATCAGAATATATGAAGCAGCTAGCAACTTAAATTATACGCCATTGAACACATGTAAAATAGAAAACTACGATAAATTCATCGAAATAATCTCTTACTTTTCATTGCAATATTTTAAAATTAAGTATTTAATCGAAGGTTATAAATTTTAATGAACATTAGATGGTTGGAAATAAAAACTTTTGTTTGGGTTATACTTTTGTTTGTGAAGTTCAATACAATAAATTCAAAGCGATGACTATGCAACAATACTTGAGATAAAAGAGAGTTTTAATATTCAAGATAAAAATATTTATAGTTATTGATGGAAGGGTTGAGGTCTATTTATATTAAAAACACATAAAATAAATCCAAAAAGTAATTATCTAACTAACTTGCTCTAGTTGGACAATACTATTACCTCTTATTGCTATTAAACCTATACGTTTACCCTCTTTCCCAGGTATAATTTCTACAGCATCATCTAACACAATATTCATAAAGTTATCATAACCTCTCAAAGTCCCAGTTACTTTACGATTCTTATTTAGAGATAATTGAAGTGTTTTATCAATGTAATTTTTTAGATTTGGCCCTTTACTAGACATTCTCTACCAGTCTAAATGCTAACGCTTCTTTACTTGTGTTCACAGTCTATCATAAGATAGATAGGTAGAAAAGGATAATGGTCATGAAATCTTGGAAGTCATAAATAGGAACTACCACTACTCTACTAAATATAAAAGTAAAATAAATTATATTGATTTAATACTATAATAATATAAGAGTATAAGAATATAAGAATAAATACATAAGTAATGCATCAGTTATCCATGAAAGATGTAGAGATCTGATCATAATGAGACTTAAATGTATTACTCTATACCATGTAGTATATCATTATTATTTTATTCATTTTTTAAAAAAACCCTAATGATCCGGAAATGATGATGATGATGATGTAATTGCACGTCACACTGCCACGGACGTAGCAAAAAATAAAACAAATTTGCAAAGAAATGTTTACCAAGTTTCTAACCCGCGGTGTTCAAACACGACACTTTTCTTCCACTGGTGCTGCATCACTTGAAGGATATGGACAACATTTATTTAAAGGTGCAGTTGCTGCACCATACTTAAAGAAGGTAGGCTTACCAGAGAATACTTTAGATGGTCACAAATGGACTACAGATGGTAATGCTGATAAAGTAGCAGCTGCAGTATTAGAATGGGCCAAAGATAATGGTGCATCAGTATATTGTCATTGGTTTCAACCATTAGGTTCTGCTGGGGTACGTCATGGTCAAACTGGACAAGTACAAAATACCATGATGGAATTTCAAAAAGATGGTAAACCAGTTTGGGATTTTAAAGGCAAAAATATTCTAAAGGGAGAAACAGATGGTTCTTCGTACCCAAATGGTGGTTTACGTGCTACTCATCGTGCAGGAGGATATTTATCGGTTGATCCTACGTCGCCTATTTTTTTGCGTGGTGATACTATCTTTATTCCTGCTTGTTTAAGTTCATATTATGGTCATGCACTTGACGAAAAAACTCCACTTTTACGTGCATCCGATGCTTTATCTAAAGAAGGTGTCAGATTATTAAATTTATTAGGATTTAAAGGTGTTAAATCATTAGGTGCTAACATTGGTTTAGAGCAAGAGTTTTTCTTTGTACCAAGAGATGAATACTTAAGACGCACAGATTTACAGTTAGCTGGCAGAACAGTGTTAGGTCGTATGCCACCGCGTGGACAAGAAATGTCTGACCATTATATGGCACCACCATCACTTGCATCATTACCATTACAATGTATGCAAGCAATACAAGAAGAGTGCTTTAAATTAGGAATACCTTTACGTACTCGTCACAGAGAGGTTGCACCTGGTCAATATGAGTTTGCACCATTATTTGGTAGTGTTACTACCCAAATTGATCAAAATTTAATGGTCATGCAAATAATTGAAGAAATGGCACAAAATTATAATTTAGCTGCATTATTACACGAAAAACCATTTCAAGGAGTCAATGGATCTGGTAAACATAACAACTGGTCCATAGCTACAGATAATGGCACCAATTTGTTAAATGTAGGCCAATTAGCTAAAAATTCAGGCTCTACTGAGATTTTCCCAGTTATTATGGCTGCTATCGTTAAAGCTGTCAGAGAAAATGGCGATTTAATGAGAATGGCGATTGCATCACCTGGTAATGACTTTAGATTAGGTGCTTGTGAGGCACCACCAGCTATTGTATCTGTATATTTAGGTGATGATATGACTAAATATTTAGAATCTTACATGAAAGGGGAAAGTAAGCCATATGTCCCAGGTTCCAAATTATTAGATATGGGATGCTCCGTTATTGCACCAGTAGAAGTCCCATCTGAAGATCGTAACCGCACATCTCCATTCCCATATGGTGGTCATAGATTTGAATTCCGTGCTGTTGGTAGTTCACAGAATGTAAGTATGGTCAATACTGTCCTGGCTACCATTACTGCTAAAGCATTCAAGGACTTTTCCGATGCTATTGAAAAGGGCCAAAAGCCACGCGATGTTGCAATTAAGGCGTTAAAAGAATCTTTCCATGTAGTATTTAATGGTAATGGTTATGATCCTGCAAATCAAGAAATGTTAACTAAGACTGGATGTTGGAGAATTGACTCTGGGGTAGATGCCATGTGCCGTATGACCGAGCCAAAGAATATCAAGTTATTTGAAGAAATGAAAATATTTTCAGCAGACGAATGTAAGGCACGTCAAAGTGTTATGTTATCACACTACATTGGTACAGTAGAAATTGAAGTAAATTGTATGATTGATATGATTCAACAACATATCTTACCATCATGTATCAATGGTAACGTTGGACCAGTTGACGCATTACGTGGTGCTCTTGATACATTAAAAAAAGATCTTGCAGCAATTCACCATGCTTCTGATGAAAAAGATAAAGCTAAATTAGCTCGAACTCTTCGATTAGAAACTATGATTCAAATCCGCACTATATGTGATGAAGCCGAAGCTGTTTGTCCAGCTGATTTATGGACTATACCATCATACAAAGAGTTATTATTTATCGATCAATCTAGTAAACCTGCTTCATTTTATTAGATTTTTTGTGTTATTTTAAGTGCGTTATATTTACAACATTTTAGAATTTACCGTCAAAATCAGTGTAAACTTTAAGAATGAAGCTGTTATTTATTAATTCTTCAATTAATTTTGAATAATACAATGCAAAATATATTATCATAAAAAGAGAAAATTACTGAGCAAACAATATTCACTTAACAGGTTCTATAGTGTAGGTTTGTGTTTCTATTTGAGTAACACCATCAATTGATTTTAAACTATTTATGAATTCTGCTTCCGGAGCATGTCCATTTTTTTCCCAATCACCGTATTTTTCTGCTGATAGTGCAATAATTACTTTAAAGTCCAAACAGCCACCACAGACAATTCGTTGTATAGATTTAACCCCTGGAATTTTCTGTAGCTGGGACTTAAACACATTAAGTGTTTGTTGAGCACTAATTAAGCTCTTTTTTTCGTTTTTTAAATCAAATTTTAATCTCCATTCACGTGCTATCGTATCGAATTCTACACCCTCTGCTATTTTACCCATGGATAATATTGATGGATGATATCGTGATAATGGTGAACGGAATGCATAGATATAGCATTGAAATGAGACAATAAGAGAGATAAATAATAATTGAAGATGCATTTTTGTAAACTATTTGCGGTATGTAGTACTAGTACTACGTACTGAATGATGAGTCCCATCGGTACCGAGTACCGTACCACGCCGAAACCATATTTAAGAATGAGTGAGAATGAGAACATTATTTCTTGAGGTTCAAGACATATATCTTTTCGCACTTCTTTTTCAGGGGTGACTCAACTATTCTATAATTCAAATTTTGTTATGGGAATCTAAATCCCTATCGGTTGGTACATGAGGAAACTGACAAAATCGCTAAAATTAAATAACTCTCCAAATGACGTGAAAATTCGGTTGAATCAGTGGTATCAAATCTATAAAAAGGTATAATAATACATGGAAACTGCATTGTCTCATGCTTCTTCTCGAGTACGAAAAACGAAAATGAAAAGCGATTCACTTCTTGGTGATATAAGTAAAGTTATGGACAGACTTAATACCGAAACAAAAACTTCATTGGTTACAGAAAATAAATTAAAAGAAATTCCGAGTGTAAACAATATATTGTATAAACAATCTACTAATATTGATGCAGATGACGATATATCTTTATTATCCAATGATTCAATGAATGATACTGTTTATAGGTCAGTTGCATCTATTTCGTCACTTGGTAGTGATTTTAGTATGAAATCATTCTATACATTTACTGATAAGCGAGGTAATGAAAAAAAATTAGCTCTCAAAGAAATAATAAATTCCATAGAAAGTAGAGCGAAGAATAATCTCAAACCATTAGGATTTCTTCCTACTTTCGAAACTTTACCAAGTAATTCCTTTTCATGGGACAAAAAGGAATATAGAATCAAAAAATCTAAACTAAAGAAATTAAAATTATCTATAGACACTGATAAGAAATGTAGATTAGTACATGATGACAGTAACGAAAAAAGCACAGATACGATATCATTAGCTAATTCAAAGTCGTCATTCAACAATACTGTTGATGGTGGTCGTTCGTCAATAATTAGTAAGATTCAATCGGCTAATCGTCCTATTGTAAATATAATTGGATGTAATCATTCCATAGAGCTTATCATAGCCAAAGCCGATGAAAGAATTAATAAAATGAATGATGCAAAACGAACCAAAAAGGTTAATGATGAATTGCATAATATAAAATTGTATCAATCAATTGAACAAAAGCGGCAACGTACAGAGCGATATCGACAAATACGAATTATTCAACAGAGACAAGCGGCATGGATGCGAATTATTTCGATCATGCACTACAGAAGTAGACTTCAAATTTTGGCACATGAAATTAAAAACTTAAGAGAGCTATCTATTCAAGATAAATCGTCTATTATTATCACTAAAACATTTCGTGAATGGTATAAAAACAGAATGAAAACAAAGTATCGATTAAGGTTCAAAAAAAGTGTCTCTAACAACAAATTTAGACTATCTCTGACAATTCGAATTTTAAAAAAGCGAAGTGCCTGTCGCAAAATAGCTAAGTTTTTGGAGGAATGCTCAGGACATCAAGAAATCAAAGTAGTTTTACACAGTTTTATGCATCGCGTCAGAAAAGCTCAGCAAATTGCACGCGACTTTTTATCATGCAAAAGGTCTCGTATTTTAGTGCTTTCTAAATTGTGGGAAAAATGGGAGAAAATTTACATTAAAAGAAAATTAGACGAACGTCTACCACCTAAGCCAAAGAAAATTGGTGGTACTTTAAATGCAAAAGATAAAAAAGCAGAAGCCCAAAGACGAGCTAAAGAAAATGAACAATTTGATGCTCTGCGTCTTCCATCTAAATATAAGATTGAGATGGAAAAATGTGATGACAAATGGGGTTTAGTAGAAGATCGAATGCAGCGTGAACTACAACGAACTTCTGATCACGGTAACCTTAAGGTTGAAACCAATTTAGAAGCTATTGTTAAATATATGCTACCAGAATACAAAAGGAAAGCCGCAATCACTAAACTTCTGACTACGGCTAGAAAACAACACAAATTGGAGCAGCAACTATTTTTAACTCAAATAGAAGACCACTCAAGTTTTTCCCAACTAGATGCTATGCAGTTATTGAAAGGAAATAAATCATACATGGAAAAAAGGATCAATGAAACATTGCATTTGAAATCTATATCGCATTCCTCATCGCGCCATAAAATTACGCCATTTGGTATGTTTAAATTCATCCCTATTCGTGACATTATTGAGCAAATCAAACGACTGCATGATGAACAAGAGACGTTCGTTATAAAACTAGACAAAGGTACCATCAACAATAAATCAAAAAAAGGAAAATAACGAGAACTTATAATATTATTATACATTGTGATATAAATGTAACCTAAATGTATGTTTTTCTTACTCTGATGGAGTCTTTGCACTTATAGCTAATGCGTGAATTTTACCCATAATCTCAGGACCTAGTAAAGAGTAAATCATTCTATGTCGCTGCACCAAAGATAATCCATCGAAACAAGAGGCCACAACTTTTAAATTGAAATGAGATTCACTAGATCCTGTTTTTACACCAGCATGACCTGCATGTTTATGTGACTCATCAACTAACTCTATTTCTATTGGTTTTAGCATATTTAGTTTGTTTAATATTATACTATACATCGATTTGTTTGCATTATTCGCTGCAGATACTGTAGCAGGCATATCTTTATTACCCGGTTGACTTAATTGTCGAGATTTTTCTTTCATTAATCGTAACATATTAATAAATCCATTATTCCTTCCAGGAGTTAAACTTGTTGCAATTCCGGCATAATTAATGAATTCTGGTTCAATGGCTTGAATAACTTCGTTTGTTTCACCAGATAGCCCATTAACTAATAACGCGACTAAACCTTTTGTTAATTGTGCATCCGAGTCACCAGCAAAAAATATTTTACCATTATTATCTATTGAAGCATGTACATGTACAGTAGATAAGCAACCAGGCACTTTATTGACATCTATTTTCAATGATGGGTCCATTGGAGGACATTTTGATGCCAAAAATAATAATTGTTGATATCTAAGTTTCTCATTCGGTACATTTCGCAAACTCTCACTAACTATCCTTAATTTCTCCGGAAGACCATAAAGCGCGCTTAAAGATGCACCGAATACGAGTAGAATTAAGAATATAAACAGTCTTATGTGGAAATTATATAGTAGAACCATTTAGTTGAAATGATTTTGCAACAATCTTAGAAATGGTGTAATATTTTGGTTTTTTGTGCATGTCATCAGGGCATCATCGCCAAGTTTCCCGAAAAGTTCGGCGAAAACCAGAGGGAAAGTGATTCAAATGTTACATGATGGATATGCAGCAAATGAGTGTGACGATGGAATGTCAATGTTTGAAGAACCAGCATCTTATCGCGAGGATGTTTTCGACATTACATTTGGTGATGTAAGTTTTCAAGTACGAGGTCTGAAAAGAGACTTAGGTCAAACCTTGCAAAGTACTGGTCTAACAATTTGGCGTGCAAGTGACCATTTGAATGATTACATATACCGTAATATGAATTTATTTCGTCATTCGAAAATATTAGAATTAGGAGCTGGATTAGGAATGGTTAGTATATTGATTGATAAATTAGATTTAAGTAAAACTATTATTGCATCAGATGGAGATGATGCTGCATTGAAATTATTAGAATCAAATGTTTCATCAACAAAATCAAGTGTAATACCTAAGAAATTGGTATGGGGTAATATGATTGATATTGATTCAATTAAAATTGAATATAATTTTTTCGATATGATTATTGGTGCTGATATAATATATGAGGAAAGTCAAATTCCAGCTTTATTAGCTACTATAAAGGAATTATTGAAACCAGAAGGCTTATTTATTTTAGCATTTGCAAGAAGAAATGTGCCTATGAATCAAGTTATAAATGAAGCTGAAATTCTTGGATTAACTCACACAATTTTAGAAAAAGGTATCGACGAAACTGAACCAATATATATGTTTAAGTATATTTAGGATAGATAACATGATTATATAAATTGTTTTATAACTCTGTATTAATTTGTGAAATTAATTTACTATCATAGATTTTTTGTAATGCTTGAATTTCACTTTTAAGTGTTTCTTCCCACATTGGTGGTTTGAACCAGTAATTAATCGCAGTTGTATTACCATAACTTGTAACTTGATGATACCAACCAGTTGGTAAGTATAATATATCCCCCGCATTTATATCAAACGTAATACTAAGATATTCTAATGAATTATTATCCACTGTATTTATTGTAGAGAAATGATAATTTGATTGGTCTAATATTTCATACTGTGACTGTAAAACATGAGGCAAAAAGCTATTATTATTTGGTGTTTTATATTGTAATCCATGTCCATTTGGTAATACTTGATATGTTGGTGAGATTGTTTTCATCTTTAGACTATCATTTGGAGAAACGATAGTAAATTTCTTTTTACCTTGAATTAAAACGTAAACATTATCAGTAGCATCCATATGTAGCCTTGATGTAGTACCATTTTCATTGTCAATATTATTAAGACCTAACCATAAATTTATATCTATTATATCTTTTTCAAGACTTTTCAGAAATATCGGTATTGAAAAATCATTTTGTAATAAATGTAATGGCGTACGATACTTTCCTTCGCCACTATTTGACCTTTGAGTGTTTATATAATATGAATAAATCGAAGTAGAATTTTCTAACGATTTTGAATATGAATTGAATGACATTGATTTCTTACGAACTGTAGGATTATATCCAAATTTATTATTATTTCGATACTTCATTTCTATTAATAACTTTTCGTTCCCAATTATATTATTAAGGTATTTTAAATCGACCCATTTTTGTGTATTCCATTTTAAAAGTCTATCTAAATTTTTACCAGAATTTAAAGAAATAATAAATGGTTCTCTATTCTTAAAATATTTTTCAAATGTTATAACACTTGGAATATCACTGAAACGAGTAGGGGACCAACTACCTGATGGAATTATAAAACCTTTGTAGTTATTAGTAGCTATATTATTTATTAATTGATATTTATTATCACTTTTTTTGATATTATGAAGAATTTGAGAATAATGATCAGCATTAATAGTTGAATGATCTACTGATTGTAATATTTCTTTCATTAAAAAATTAACACTGAAGTCTAATGGGACGATTTTTAAGTAATTACTAAATTCTAATAATGCATCTGCAGATCTACCAACATAAGTTAGTGCCTTAGCATATTCACGAAGTATTTTTACTCTTATTTCATCTGATATATTTGTATCATTAGACGCCTTTCCGTATAAACAATTTTCTAAGAAGCTCACAACTTCTTCTGGTTCACTGATTTCTTCCTCCATTCCCCAGACACCTGCTTGATAATTAAAGTTAAAATTTGATGGTAATATTTTTGCCAATATAGAAAAATGACGATATACTGTCTTGTGCTTCATCAATCCCATTTGTACATGGCGTATATTTAACCATCCTAAACCCTCGTGAATAGTAACACGAATTTGTATTGGTAAATACTGATCTTGGAGAACTAATTCGCATGAAAATTCACCATCTTCATCATACTTGAGGTCTCGAGACCGAGTTTTAGTTATAGGAAGTAATGGTGAGTGTATAGGTGACGTCAATAATTCTTGACATATCTTTTCCTCTTCAATATTCTGTTGTGCGTGCAAAATACCAAACAAGAATACCAAGTAGACAATCAAGTAGTATGCGACAGCCATCAGCACTTAAATCCCACGAGTCAACCTAAGATCACAACCAACACGTCAACCAACAGTTTGAAGTTGAAAATACAAGTTGGGAAATGGTGCAAATCAATGGATTTCGAAAAAAAAATTAAAATGTGCAAGTTGCCGAATAGAAATCTTACACGCGGTACCGGCACGATTGATGTTGAATTCAATGATAGAGTGAAGTATAGTGCGCACTATCATCAACGCTTTCAGAAATGCACAAATGAATTTATAACAAATTAAACCTCTTCAATAAAACGAATACACTACTTTCTTGCCGGCCTCGGTACAATTTGTCAACTCCACTTCGACCGCCAAATTTGGCGACGCCATCGATTTCGGTTAAATACCAAGTATGCCGCAAGAAGAGGAGCTAAACAGTGCATTGTACACTTTTCTGTTGCACCATATAAGCAAACAATGCGCATCAGCGTTTATGAAAGACGTAAAGATGAAAGAAGTAGTAACATCAAATGATAATTTGATAGATATATTTAGTAACCATAAAATACTTCAAGGTGCAAACGACGATTCAGATTCAGATTCAGATAGTAGTGTTAGCTCATCGTCATCGTCATCATCATCGTCATCATCATCATCATCATCATCATCATCATCATCATCATCATCGTCATCATCTGAAGACGACATAGAAATTAATAGAAGATTAGAATTAAAGAAGCGCAAAGCACTAGAGGCAACGAAAGCAGCAGAAGCCTGGGCTATGAAACAACAAATTAGCTCGACACCATCTCCAATGAAAAAATCAAAAAGTGAAATATCTTCAGGGGAAGCATTTAAAAGGGTAGATGCAGAAGTATGGAGCAAAGAGATAATACCTGGCTTAGAAGATAATTCTTATGCTAAACAATTTGGTAACGATGGTTATGGTGCTAAAGCTAGCGAAGTTCTTATCACAGTAAAAGGTAAAGATTTTCGTCACGAAAAAACAAAAAGAAAGAGAGGATCTTACCGTGGAGGAGCGATAACACTAGAAAGTAATTCATTCAAATATTCTGATTAAATATGTAATTTTTGCAATAATATTTCTAACTCCCCGTTATTATTTTTCTGATTATTTTTTAACAATATATTATCAGTCAAATTAAATTGATAAAATTGTGAAGGTATTTCATTTGAATTATTTGTATCATCGTCACTTTCTTCATCATCTTCGTTATGAATAACTCTGTTAGCCCAATCCTCTAATTCATTTAATTTGAAACAACAATCATTTTTACCAGTAAGTGTAAATAAATCAATATTATTTTTCAATTCTAAAACAAATTTTTCTAGTGTCTCCGTTTTTAAATTTTGTATCCACGTAATATAATCGATTACGTATAATTTATTTAAAATATAATAAGAATGACCGTACTCAAAAATTTTATAAATATGTAACAAACAGCTTAATAGAATCTTTTTACCTAATGTAAAAATATTCAATAAATCATTCAATACTAACATGGTTAAATCCCAACGTCGTAAATAAGGATATATTATCGATCGTCGAGTAACACTAACTAATACATTATATACACTATCGTTGTCATAAGTATCACACCAACTAAATAAGCTACTAATTTTAGTAATATTAAATGCTATTTCATTGTTACCTATTACTTCAATATCACCATTATTAATTCTACAATTGTACAAATAAGCATATATTATATCTACCAATCCCAGGAGAAGATTATTAACTTCTTTATCATTTAATAGATATTCACGGTTTTTAAATTGGCTCAATTGTTCAATATTTTGTGAAGTAAATTGAATATTTGGTTTAAATTCTAATGAATTAATGTATATATCATCATTAATACCATCAAAATAATCACCCAAATATCTACTTGGATCAAACAATTCATTTTCTTTAGCTATCCTTAACTCTCTACGTAAATTATTATTTACCTTATCAGGTTCCAAGAGTTCAAACAAACCAATAAAATTATCACGGACTAATTTACCCAAAATATTACTATATTTATTATTAAAGCCATAAGTTGGATATATCTTTAATACAGAGCTAACCATCATATCACTTTCGTTACTAATATCATGATCATCAATATCAATATCAATATCATCATTAGTAGTACTTGATATTACATCTATGGACGGTATAGTAATTTTTTCATTTTGTTTTGATAATTTAGTTAACAATTTTGAAGTCATATCTAAGTCATTAAAGTGTTCACCAGGTATTTTCTTGGGTAAATTTGCAATTACAACACCATCTTCATCATCAACATTATATATAGCTTTACAATTTTCATGTTCACCATCTATTTCGCCAGGAAATGTTAACTTCAATAAGTAAGGTTGACAGTAAAATGTGAAATTGTTGCTTTCAGCAATCAATTCGGTATTTGTGACTCTTATATGGGGCACGTTAATTCTAACATATACATAGTCATTATCTTGACTCAATGCAAACTTCGGTTGGATCGGCATTCGTATTACCTTTTTCCTCAATTTTTTTCATGCTTTTGAAAAGTTATTTCGGAAATTACTAGCATAAATAAATAATGGTTTCCTTTCTGATTAGTTAATATATTAAATCCATGTTGACAATATGGCTTCGGGACAATTTATCTACAATATTATTAGTATATTTTTTGCTAATGCTTTCGGTATGTTATTGGTATGAGATAGTATCATTAAACACCTTAAATATTAAAGAATCTGCAAATGTTTATGATACTACTTCGTATTCTTTAATGAAAACTGTTAGTTTAAATAAAATATGTAATGATTATAGTAGGAACGATTTAACATCATTGGTGTGGTCGCATAGGGGTAGAATAAATAATAATAATAATATCGTTGATGGGTCTACCGAAGCTTTGTCTTTATTGATTAGCAGTAATATAATAAATTTTGACGTAGACGTATCATTTGTGAAAGAATTTAATAAATTCTATATTATTCATCCCACTTTATTAAATAAGGTAGATGAAATAGAAAGATATTTATCTATTACCGAGTTTTTAAATATAATATATGATAATAGTAAGTCAAGGACAAGTTTTATAACAATTGAACCGAAATTTAGTGATCTTAAATTATTGTATAAATTGATTGAGATAATAATTGATTCTAATTATGTCAAAAATAAAACTGGTGGAAATTTGGGTATCATTGTGTCAAGCAGAAAATCTTATAATATTTTGAATAATGAATTAGCGAAATATGATAATAATATACATATAGCAATTGCTTTCCGTACTATTGATAACACCAATAATGATTTTTTTCTATGGTCTAATCGTGATGATATTATTAGTATCAAAAATCCTATCCTTTATATGCCAGATAATAAATTATTGGCAAATGTTGTTCCTAATGGAAAATCATCAAAAAAAGTTATAACGTGGACAATTGATAGAATTGAGGATGTTTATGAAGCATTATATCATAATGTTGATGGTATAATTACTAATAAACCAATAGAAATATTGAATATTTTACAAAAGGATTATGATAAATTTTGTTTGAAGAAGAATTAAATAGTGCTCCTGATATTTCATATGTTATTGCACAATTTAATGTTTTTTTTATAATATATTACATCATTGGACATGGATTTAACGAATTTCCTTCACTTTTAAGCCTATTTAATAATCTTGTACCAATTTCAACAGCTGTTTTGTGAGGATCAGCGCTAGTAACAATAGTAAAAACACTTAAACGATCATCTGCTACGCATATTTCAAACATTCCACCACAAGCTAACACTGGTCTAGATGATAATATCTCCAAATCTATATTATTTGGTACATTAAAAGAAATTTTTATTTTATCATTTATACTCGTTAATGTATATGGTATTGTATTGTCTTTGCTAATTTTATTACCTTTGCTACTGCTTTGAGAATTTATTAATTCACCTTCACGTGACATTTTTTTATATATAGATGATGGATAATCCGTATTATTAGTCAAATTAATGTTTGTATTGTGTATCATTTCCGTTTTATCAATTTGAAGTGTCAAATCTTCTATCCAATAAATTAAATCAACTAACTGTTCGATACCAATTTCATGAGTTAAACCCTTATATTCTTTAAATTGCACATCAATTTCACTCAGATGCAAACTCGTTGCTGTATATTGACCCCATGCTAACTTTATCATTTCGTCATCATCTCCATGCATCATTAATAATGGAATATTTTTATTTTCAGGTCTTATATTAACTGTATTTAATATTGATGATTTTATTACAAAACTACCGATTGAAAAGATGCCACGAATATTTAATGGCAAACAATAGCGCATTAAATGTAATGCTAAACCCCCACCCATTGAAAATCCTCCTATTACGATGTGTTTATATTGTCGTGATAAATCATTTAATAAAATCATGATCTTGTTTATTGATTCATTTATACCATCAACATCTTCATAACTATCATTTACTCCTAACTGATAAAATTCAGAAGAACGATTAAACCAAACACGTGTTGGTATATTCATATTTGGTTTATAATTTCTTAACTCTGATGTGGGTGTCACTAAATCTATATTTGATACATCACACGCTTCTCGAAATGTTTTACCCACGAATTCTTCTATTGGAACGCATTCCAAAAATGCACGCAACTCAACACCATCACCACCTGATCCATGTAAAAAAACCAAAACTGTATTTGAAATCTCCATCATTTCTACTTGGAATTTTAAGTTGGAAAATCCAAATTTTAGAAAAGTTCCTTTTTTTGGGGAATTTCAAAAGACATGTTCAAATGCTGGCAAATGTTATTTTAATTTCTCTGATAGGTTGGTAGACCTTCATGTTTGGAGTATTTCAATTTATTTGAAGCACACATCGTGCTATTTTTTTTTACATCATCATGTCATTCGCAATTCACTATAGCGAATCTAACATATTAGTTGTAATCATCAAAATGTTACATATAATAGATTTTATTCCAAGAATCAATGGGATAAACTTTACCCCTACCTCATCCAGGATGAAATCGAAATCCGGAATAAGAAATCACTTCGAAACTCCAAGAAACATAAAAATGTCAGCTGAACCTGTCACTGTAACCACTGTAACTGACTCATCAATCCCAAAGGGACCATATGCAACCAAACTTGAATCTTTAATTAAGTCAACTTATGAGCAATTGTTAACAAAAGCTATTGAAATTGATAAAAAGTTTGATGTTGTTACTAAAGTAACTGATTTAGCGAAAAAAATTGATGCCCAATATGCCATTTCCAATAAAGCCGACGAGTTAAATAAGAAATATGCCATTAAGGAAAAGGTTGTTACTTACACTGAAAAAATTATCTCCGTTGCTCAAGATATTAATACGAAGTATCATGTCATGGAAAAGGTCGAACCATGGAAAAATTGGGTTTTGTCCTATTAAAAGTATTATATGTGTATTATATTGCAATCAATAAATGAATGGCGATAAGAAAAATTTTGAAATCCAGTTTTGTGATCAATCATAACGGTTGATGTAATATTTAAAAAAAATTTTGTTCTTTTATGACTTTTAATTTTTCTTATTAAACACTATATTATGAATTGCTATTCCATGACGGACTAATAAATCTAAAAATAATTCAGTTTTAGTCATATCTTCACATAATTGTGAGGCAAAATCGTTATCATCATCAGCGGTGCAATCCTTGATAATTTGTATTAAAATTGTAATATCACAACCAGCAACATTGTCATTTGGGTAATATAAGATGCTTTGTGGTAAATATACTAAAAATATACTGGAAATAAATTTCATGAAGGAGAATTCAATCAAATTATTAGATTTTATAAGCATTTCTTCATCTAATAACTTCATCGTGAAATTACTTTCATCGTCACTACTACTTGAATAACTATGATCTTTTTCTGAATTTTGATTCACTAATACAATACCTATATCACTTTCAAGTTGACGAATTGCAGAATCATCCATATTTAATAGATTACCGTTACATGAATTCAAATAAGGGGGTAGGAAGGTTTCATATGCATCCACTCCAAATTTATAAATTTTATTGTTCGGATATATAATTTCATTGTTATCTATATCTATAACCACTAAATTAGTTAATGGTTTGCTAGCTAATAACCATTTATTCATCGATGAAATCATAAATACATCAGTCTTTATTGCAGTTATATACTTGGATGGTAAAACAGTGGTATTTGTCATACTATATATTATAGTTGACCACCATAATTCAATAGCTTCAATACTCACTAATGTTTGAAAATAGTGAGATATGGCTAATTTAAATGGCCAACTTAATCTTGGCAACGCAAGCAAAATCATTGTCAATAAGCTACTATAGTTTGATATCAATACAACATTGCGACCTGTTAAAAGCATCATCAAAATGTATGAAACAACTTTAACAGAGCAAGATTTCACTATATGCGACAATGAAATATCACATGAACCATAAAATTTAACTGAGGGGTTATTCAATAATTGATTCTGTTGAAGATTTTGACAACCGTAATATATATCATTCAAACATTCTTTATGTAAATTAAATTTTGGTAATACTTTTTTCAAGTTATATATATTGTCACTAGTTGATTCATGATTAATATTGATTAATTCATCTGCAAATGATCTTAACCAATTTAGCGCAGTGTATGGTAATTTAGTATTCATTAAAGATATCCCGACTTTAAAATCATCATCTTCATACTTACGGAACATTCGAAGAGATATAATTATTGAGTTATTTATCTCGAAATTATTTGGTGCAATTTCAGCAAAATACGAGTATATATCTCTGCATGATTCAGAATATGGTATAACAATACTTATGCACAAGGAATTTTCATAAGGCCTATTGAATATATTATGATTATCATTAATTCCGCATAAATCTAATAAATGTAGTACAACTGTTGTCATATTATCTGTTCCTGACATCATAAGACTGTCACCATTATTGCTAAGTTTCCATATTTTAACATTTTGAAATTTTATCCTCCCATCAGTTGTTATCATTAAGGCAGTTATTCCCAAGACAGGAGGGATAATATTATGAGTATGCACTAAGTCATTTAGGTCAAATTTTATCAAAACTTTGCCGCTTAATGCATTTTGAATCTTTGAATCTAAAGAAACATCAACCGGCTTAAATATAGATGATGATGTGACAATTATATTGATGCCATAATATTCATAATTTTGTAATTGCATTGTAAATTTAAGAGTAGAAATAACATTATGAATTATCATTTTAGTGCTGTCAAAAGCTTTCGTATGACATATCATCATAATGAAGTGATTAGATTCAATAAATTGCGGCATAATATGCTGTAAATACTGAAAAGTTTCACGCTCTATAGTATTAAGTAATTTCTCAATTTTATTAACACATGACATTGCAAATTCAAACTCAATTGATTCTATGTTACTGAGCCTAATAGATGATGTCATCGACAGTAAAGTTATTATTTCAAGCCTAATCGATTCTGATAATCCAGTAGAAACATCATTGAGTCCTTTAATACTATCATTACTAGTAATCACTACATCGAAAAAATTGTTTTTAATTTTTTTTAATTCAATTAATAATAACTTTAATGGCTCTAACGGATTATAGGGATATTCGTTATAATATGTATTAACCATTTGTGCTTCTTTATTATTAGTTAATAATGCTTTGGATGCGAATTTTAATGCCTCTTTGTTAATATTTTGTGAATTATTTGATTGGGATAATCTTATTAAATTCAATGTAGTCATTATACGTCGAACTTCAATCCAACAATTCATAGAATTTAATATAATTTCATTTGTTTTTGTAAATTTTTCATAATAATATCTATAAACAGGATTATTTAATATCGTAATAAGTTCAAATTTAGTGTTATTTTCAAAAATATCGTCGAGAATTAATCGTTTAATGTTTGACCAATACATTGAATATTGTAATTTATCTATAAGATGAACAATATATTTCCATACAACGTCACACGTTGTAGAAAAAATACAGCGCAATGGAATACTTGTATTTAATAATTCAACGAGATTACATCGAATATCATCATATTTTACTTCAAGGGAGTGATTTATAGAACAAAACTTGAACGCATCCCGAATACATTCACTTTCAATATATGATTCAAATATACGCTTCATTTTACTATTATTTATCGTATCGTCTTTATATTCAAACCTTATTGTATCAGCTTCAATCAAAAATAAGAGACAATCACTAACATTTTCAGATATAGCCCATTCAAGGAAATGAGGAAAAATTTCATGCTCATGAAACATATACAAGCAAAAGATTTCAAAATTTTCTACCATATTTATTGCACAAGATGATAATATACATTAATCATCGTCACTTAAACATGCACTATTTGTAACAAACCAATCAACATCAACATCATATCATATCACATTTCTCCTAAACCGGTACGGATGGAGGAATTTTAATAAAAAAATTAACTATTTTACATCTGATCAAATCACTATTTACATCTGATTAAATCAATATTTCTATTTTCAAATTTTTACATCATAACACAAGTTCCAGTATTAGGACCGTACATTCTGCGAAGTGTTGATACAGATACAATTTTTTTATTTTGAACTTTACTATTAGGAGAATAATATCGTAGGCTACTATCAACATCTTGAAGTATTGCTGATTCAAACTGTGTCCAGTGTAATTGTGGCATTGGATAATCTTGACGGTTAAATAATATCGCTAAAAAGTTCTTCATCTGATCAGTTGATAATGCACCTTCATCTAACATATCGAATTCTTTTAATAGAATACCTGACTCTCGAAATCGATGTAGAGGAGCACAATAATTTAACCATGGGTTTACATTTTCCACTTCCTTCGCTTCACCAAATAAATCGTCAAGTACATCCATTGACAGTTCTAGATCACTATCTATAGAATTCCAATAATCAACTATCGAATTTTGATCGGTGCATAATCTTATTATTAAATCACATTTTAAATTCTCAAGTGGTTTCAATGCCTCTGCAATATTACCATCACTACTTTCACCATCCGTGGCAATTATTAGAGAGACTCTTTGGCGATTTGATATTAAAGATTGTTCCATATTTTTAATTTTAGCTACGATTTCTCGGATATGCTTGCACAAAGGAGTACCTCCATTGGGTGATTCATTATTTAATAAGTTCAATAAAATGTCACAGTTTGCATGAGATGTATCACCATTGCCAATAATAATTGGTTCAGCTAAATTTAAAAATCTAAATTCAGTTGGTGCATTTGCCTCATGAGCCAAAAGGACGTGAAATTTCATGGTGTTACACAATTCATTCCATCGTGAACATTTCACTATTTTGCTATTTTCAACCAACAATTTTCCATCTGAGTGAGCGAATGGGTAAGTAATTGAGTAATTGATTGAGGGAGTAAGTGAGTAAGTAAGTGAAAAGTACCATTTGTGTTCATAGATCCAGAGTCATCAAGAATAAAAAAGCGAAATGGTCTTTTCTTTAATCCTTCGTTGAATGCCTTTATTAAACCTACCGGGAAATTTTGAGATAACAAATATGCGTATGCAGCTGCTTCATTAATAGTTGAGGTTGAATCTGGTAAAACTTCAGCATGAATAGCTTCCACATTTTCTACATTTACTGGAGTGGCATAAACATGAATATCCTGATTTTTCATGTCCTAGTAACGCT